>OIZA01000043.1_pt1 | contig 79609 bp, 69 predicted proteins | sample 1588381 | NCBI WGS metagenome assembly OIZA01 (sample SAMN03283277) | human gut metagenome | biome: human-associated habitat; material: feces | host: Homo sapiens | place: Peru | collected 2012 | reverse complement strand
GTTTTCAGGCCGATTCCTACAATATGGCTTATTGGGGATTCTAATGGTGGAAATATTTCATCCTTAGTATCAAAAGTCCACCATTTCTCGATTTTTTAGGAATCCGTAAATAAACTCCCAGAGAGACACATTCCGCTCCGGGAGTTCGTCTGGTTTGCCAATATTTATTCCACTAACTTTCCAATTACAGCAGTTCTTTCAGCATCTGGTTGACGCTGGCGGGATCTGCCTTGCCTTTCATGGCTTTCATGGTCTGGCCTACGAGGAAGCCGATGGCTTTCTCCTTGCCGTTATGGTAGTCCTCTACGGACTGGGGATTGGCGGCGATGACTTCTTCCACGACCTTCCGCAAAGCACCTTCGTCATTGACCGTCTTAAGCCCTTTCTCCTCCACATACTGTTCAGGATCCACATCCTCCTCAAACATCACCTGGAAGACCTCCTTCGCCACGGAAGAATTGATTACTTTCCCGTCCACCAGAGCGATCAGCCTGCTCAGATGCTCCGGGGAGAACCGGATATCTTCCGGCTCCATCTCTTTTTCCTTCAACAGGCGCATGGTTTCCACCATCAGCCAGTTGGACACCTTCTTGGGCTGGCTTCCCAGTGCCACGCATGCCTCGAAAATATCTGCCAGATGCTTGGATCCAGTGATGATCTCAATGTCATATTCCGGAATATCGTACTCTTCCTTGTAACGCTTCATCTTCTCGGTGCGGAACTCCGGCTGTTTTGCCCGGATGCTTTCCAGCCATTCATCGCTGATGTAGACCGGCACCAGATCGGGATCCGGGAAATACCGGTAGTCCTGTGCATCCTCCTTGGAACGCATAGCGTAGGAATATTCCTTGTTGTCATCCCAGCGTCTGGTCTCCTGAACGACCTCTTTTCCGGCCTCCAGCAGATCGATCTGACGCTCTCTTTCTCCCTGAATGGCTCTGGCAATGGCCTTGAAGGAGTTCAGGTTCTTCATCTCGGTACGGGTTCCGAATTTCTCCGCCCCCACTTCTCTCACAGACAGGTTCACGTCTGCACGCATGGAACCCTCCTGCAGTTTGCAGTCGGAAGCCCCCAGATACTGGATCAGCAGACGCAATTTTTCCAGATAGGCAATAACCTCTTCGGCGCTGCGCATATCCGGTTCGGATACGATCTCAATCAGTGGCACGCCGGAACGGTTGTAATCCACCAGCGTGCAGTCCTCCCAGTCGTCATGTACCAGTTTGCCGGCATCCTCCTCCATATGGATCTCGTGGATGCGTACCGGCTTCGTGTAGGTGCTGCCGTCCTCGCCCGCCACCTCGATCTCTACGGAACCGTTGCGGCAGATGGGCAGGTACAGCTGGGAGATCTGATAGTTCTGTGGGTTATCCGGATAGAAATAATTCTTCCGGTCGAATTTGCAGTACTGCGTAATGGTACAGTTGGTCGCAAGGCCTACTGCCACCGCATATTCCACCACCTGTTTGTTCAGCACGGGAAGGGATCCCGGCATACCGGTACATACCGGACAGGTGTGGGTGTTGGGTCTGCCGCCGAACGCTGTGGAACAGCCGCAGAATATTTTTGTCTTCGTGGCAAGCTCTACATGAACTTCCAGACCGATGACGGTTTCATATTGTTTTGCCATGTCGCTTACCTCCTCTGCTCATAAGTATAGGCCGCGCGAATCAGTGTCTTCTCTTTAAAACAGTCACCGATGAGCTGCATGCCGATGGGAAGACCCTTGGAATCCGTACCGCAGGGAACGCTGATGCCGGGCAGTCCCGCCAGATTAATGGAGATCGTATAGATGTCTCCCAGATACATTTTGATGGGATCCGCCAGACTGCTGCCCAGCTTCGGTGCCGTGGTGGGAGCCACCGGTCCCAGGATCACATCATATTTTGCAAAGGCTTCGTCAAACGCCTTTTTAATCAATGCTTTCACCCTGAGTGCCTTCAGATAATAGGCATCGTAATAGCCGGAACTCAACACAAAGGAGCCTAACATGATACGACGCTTTACCTCAGGTCCGAAGCCCTGGGAACGGCTTCTCTTGTACATGGTGTGCAGATCCTCCGCATCCTGTGCACGGTAGCCGTATTTGACACCGTCGAAACGCTCCAGATTTGAGCTTGCCTCTGCGGCTGCGATGGTATAGTAAGTGGGGATTGCATAGTCTACCAGACTTAAGTCGAACTCCTCCACCTCTGCGCCCTGGGCTTTCAACACTTCCGCTGCTGCCAGCACCGCTTCTCTGACCTCGGGATCCAGTCCTTCCCCAAAATAATCTCTGGGAATACCGATCTTCATACCCTTCACATCCGCTACCAGTGCGGAGGTAAAATCTGTATCCTCCCGCTCCATGGAAGTGGAATCCTTCGGGTCATGGGAAGCAATGGCCTCCAGTACGGTGGCACAATCTGTCACATCCTTCGTCAGGGGACCGATCTGGTCCAGAGAAGAGCCATAGGCGATCAGTCCGTAACGGGATACCGTTCCATAGGTTGGCTTCATGCCCACTACGCCGCAATAAGATGCGGGCTGTCTAATGGAACCACCGGTATCGGAACCCAGTGCCGCAAAACATTCTTCCGCTGCCACTGCCGCTGCGGAGCCGCCGGAGGAGCCGCCGGGCACATGCTCGGGGTTTCTGGGATTCTTCGTTACCCCGTAGTAAGAAGTCTCCGTGGTGCTGCCCATGGCGAACTCATCCATGTTGGTCTTGCCCAGGATCACTGCTCCTGCCTTTTCCAGATTCAATACTGCCTCTGCACTGAAAGTTGGCACAAAATTCTCTAATATCTTGGAAGAACAAGTGGTCAGGGTGCCTCCGGTGCACATATTATCTTTGATAGCGAAGGGAACACCGGCTAAAGGCCCGGTCACTTCGCCCGCTTCGATCTTCTTCTGTACTTCCGCTGCCTGCTGCAATGCCTTTTCCCGTTCTATGGTCACATAGCAGTGGTAGGTATCTTCACTGGCTGCGATCTTGTCCAGAACAGCCTGCGTCGCTTCCACCGCCGTGGTCCTGCCTTCCCGGATGGCCTTTGCCAGCTCTACTGCTGTCAGAGATAAAATATCCATATCCATTCTCCTTTAATCGAAAGTCTGAAGACTTTTGACATTAGTCAAAAGTCTTTGGTACCACAAACATGTTGTCCTTTTCGCCGGGGGCATTGGCCAGAGTCTGTTCACTCTCATCCCCGTTGGTCACCACATCTTCACGGAAGACATTCTGCACCGGGAACACATGGGACATGGGTTCCACACCTGTGGTATCCAGTTCGCTCAGTTTGTCGATATAGTCCAACATTCTGCCCATATCCTTTTTCGCCGCTTCCTTCTCCTCATCGGAGAGCTCCAGCTTCGCCAGAATGCCTACATAATCTATGGTCTCGTCACTAATTACATTTGCCATACTAATCCCTCACTTTAATGTGTACTTCACGCAGCTGCTGTTCCGTTACCTCGCCGGGGGCTCCGCACATCAGATCCTGCGCGTTGCCGTTCATGGGGAAGGCAATGACCTCGCGGATGTTCTCCTCATTCCGAAGCAGCATGATCATTCGATCCACACCGGGCGCCATTCCTGCATGAGGGGGTGCGCCGAACTGGAAGGCCTGATACAGTGCTCCGAACTTGGTCTTCAATGTCTCTTCATCGTAGCCTACGATGGCGAAGGCTTTTTTCATGATCTCGATATCATGGTTACGCACTGCACCGGAGGACAGTTCCACGCCGTTGCACACGATGTCGTACTGGTATGCCAGAATCTCCAGCGGATCCATGGTGTTCAATGCTTCCAGACCGCCCTGGGGCATGGAGAACGGGTTGTGGGTGAAGCCGATCTGCTTCGTCTCGGGATCCAGTTCAAACATCGGGAAATCGTTCACGTAGCAGAAACGGTAAGCATCTTTTTCGATCAGATCCAGCTTCTCGCCCAGTTCCGTACGGATATGACCGGCATAGTAGTTGGCCTTTTCCTCTTTGTCCGCAATGAAGAAAATGGTATCTCCGGCGGAAAGTCCTGCCAGTTCTGCCAGTTCTCCCTTCATCTCTTCGGGGATGAACTTGTCAATGGGTCCCTTGTAGCTCATATCCTCTGCCACTTCCAGATAGCCAAGTCCACCCATGCCCAAAGAGGTTGCGAAGCTTAACAGCTTTTCATGGAAGCCCTTGGACATCTCCGCATGTACCTTGATGGCCCGGACGGTTCTGCCCAGGAACGGCTTGAAGGTACATCTCTGAAAGAACTCCGTTACATCCATGATCCGCAGGGGGTTACGCAGATCCGGCTTGTCGCAGCCGAATTCCAGCATGGCCTGTTTGTAGCTGATGATGGGGAAGGGGGTCTGGGTGATCTTGCTGCCTTCGGAAGCAAACTTCTCAAAGGTGTCATGCAATACTTCCTCGCCTACCTTGAAGACGTCTTCCTGGGTCACGAAGCTCATCTCAAAATCCAGCTGATAGAACTCTCCGGGAGATCTGTCGGCTCTGGCATCCTCATCACGGAAGCAGGGAGCGATCTGGAAATATTTATCAAATCCGGAAGCCATCAACAGCTGCTTATACTGCTGCGGTGCCTGAGGCAGCGCGTAGAATTTTCCTTTAAATTTTCTGGAGGGAACGATATAGTCTCTGGCGCCTTCGGGAGAAGAAGCACACAGGATCGGCGTCTGGATCTCCAGAAATCCCATGTCTGTCATCTTCTGACGCAGATAACTGATAACCTTGGAACGAAAGACGATGTTGTCTTTTACTTTTGCATTCCGCAGGTCAAGATAACGATATTTTAATCTCACATCTTCCCGGATCTCTTTGGATGTCTGGATCTCGAAAGGAAGCTGCTTATATACTCTTCCCAGCACATCGATCTTGTGTGCTTCCAGTTCGATGGTGCCGGAGGGAATCTTCGGGTTGTAGGTCTCTTCGTCTCTGTGTTCCATGAGACCGGTAATGGACAGGCACATTTCCTTGGTGATGCCCTTTAAAAGCTCCGGCTTGCGGATGACCACCTGTAATACTCCGTACATGTCCCGCAGATCGATAAAGGATACGCCGCCATGGTCACGGATGTTCTCCACCCAGCCTGCCACCTGCAGTGTCTGTCCGATCTGCTGTTCACTTACATCTTTCATTGTCAAATCTCTGTACATATCGCACCTCCTGTTATATAGTGTCCCGAATGTGCGCTCCCTGTACAGCTTATTTTTGAATACAAAAAGCCCCGGGACATGTTAAAACATATCCCGGGACGAATCATCTAATCCGTGGTACCACCCGAATTGACGGGCACCTTTGCCCATCCACTCTTGTCACTTAACGCGTGCAACGTGTTATCCTAGCCACATTTCATTACCCTGCAGTTCAGATAACCTGCTCCGGAGTGTTCCCTTCGCCAGCTTCCGCAAACAGCGCTCTCAGTCGGTGACGCTGTATTCCTGTCGTTTCCCTTGGCAAGAGTCTCTTTCATAGCATTTACAAAATAGTTTTTCAACTTGCTTACTATCATATTCGCCAGAAAGAAATCTGTCAAGTATTTTTTTAGTTGCTGCAACTTTAGTTGCATGCGCTCTTAAACTGGTTCCAGATCTCCGCATGCAGATCCTCTGCCTCCTGAGAGATATTCTGCACGATCTCACCCGCTGCCGCGTCCTCCGGCAGTACGATCAGGCGCTTCATATCCCCGGAGATATAGTCCTCCGCTGCCTTGTTGGTGCAGTAGTAGCCGATGTACTCATAGCATTTTGCCGCATTTTCCGGATCATTGATATAGTCTAAAAATGCATAAGCCGCAGCCGCATTGGGTGCCTGGGAAGGTACAAATCCGGCCATGATGCCGAAGCCCAGTCCTTCCTTGGGATATACCACTTCCAAATCCGGTCTTGCCTGCAGTGCCGCAGATACCTGGGAAGTATACAGGAATGCTGCTGCCACCTCGCCACTGATCAGGTAATCCTGGGTATTGTTGTCGTTGATGACACGGATATTGGGTGCCAGACTCAGAAGCTTCTCTCCCGCCGCCCGGATCACATCCAGATCCTCGGTATTGAAGGACTCTCCCATGGTCTTCAAGGTAATGCCGTCGATAACACGATAGTTCGCCGTCAGCGCCACATTATTTTCCAGTGCCGGATTCCACAGATCCTCATAGCCTGTGATCTTCACATCTGTCAGCCCCGGATCGTACACGATCAGAGGAATACCCGCACCGTAGGGCACAGTATATTCATTCTGCGGATCGTAGAACTGGGACATAAATACGGGATTCAGATTATCGTAAGTGCTGATCCTGGAAGTATCCAGCTTCTGCGCCAGTCCTTCCTGAATGGCCAGTTCGATGATATAATCATCCGCAATGACCAGATCGTAGTCGCCGCCCTTGGTCTCCTCCAGCTTCGCCAGCATATCCTCATCATAGTCGAAATTGGAATAATTGATGCGGATGCCCGTCTCTTTTTCAAAACCGTCCAGAATCTCCTGTGGGAACATGCCGTCCCAGGTGTAGAGATTCAGTTCTCCCTTATCTTCCTTACCGCTTGCGCCGCAGCCGGTAAACAGTGTGGCCAGCATGGTCGCTGCCAACAGCATTGCCAACTTTTTCTTCATAATCTCCTCCTTGGATGCAGTCTGTCTGCATCCTCTTCTGCGGGTACCTGAGATTTACGTCCCAGCACATATGCTCCCGCCAGACACAACAATATCACAAACAGCATGACCGTGGCAAGAGCATTGATTTCCGGGGTCACACCGGTCTTTAATTTTGTGTAGATTTTCACCGGCAGGGTGTTGACCTTCGGTCCGGTGACGAAAATACTGATCACCACATCGTCAAAGGACATGGCAAAGGCAAGCAGCACCCCCGACAGAATCGCCGGCAGGATCTGCGGCAGGATCACATCCCGGAATACCTGACATTTCGTGGCTCCCAGATCCAGCGCCGCCTCTTCCAGAGACTGGTCCATTCCCACCAGCCGCGCCCGCACCATAGTGAACACATAGGGCACACAGAACGTGGTATGGGCGATCACCAGCGTGGCCATGCCAAAGGGCAGCCCCATCAGGGAAAATACGGACAAAAAAACCATTCCCAGAATGATCTCCGGGATCATGATGGGCAGCGTGGATACATAAGCCACGGCATCATCCATTTTTCGTTTCCGGCGGCTCATCCCCAGTGCGCCCGAAGTACCGATCAGCACTGCAAAGGTACAACTGAGCACTGCCAGAATCAGGCTGTTAACCAACGCTTCCCCCAGATCTCTGTCCCGGAACAGCTCCCGGTACCATTTCAGGGAAAAGCCTTCCCAAACGGAAGTCAGCTTGGAAGCGTTGAAAGAATACACTACCGTCAGAAGGATTGGGATATAGGTCAGCACGGTGATCACCGCCACATAGACAAAGGGCCATTTCTTCTTTTTCATATCTTACAACATCCCTTCCAGCTGTGAGGTTCCGGTGATCCTGCGGTACAGACGGATCATCACGGAGGTCAGTATCATCAGCACCGCCGACAGTGCCGCCGCAAAGGGCTGGTTCCGCCCCTTGGTGATCTGCTCCTGGATCACACTGCCCACCAGCACAATCTTATTGCCTCCCAGAATATCCGCTATAAAAAACAGTCCCATGGACGGGATAAAGGACAGCACCACCCCAGACAAAAGTCCCGGCAGCGTCAGCCGGAAGCTGACGGTCCAGAAGGCTTTCCACGCCGAAGCTCCCAGATCTCTGGAGGCTTCCACCAGAGAGGCATCCAGCTTCTCCGCACTGGAATACACCGCCAAAATCATGAAGGGCAGCAGGGAATAGACCATTCCCACCACCACCGCCGGATAGGTGTAGAGCAGCTTTAACGGCTGCTTCGTCAGGTGCAGCCCCATCAGGATCTTATCCAGGACCCCGTTGCTTCGAAAGACAATGATCCAGCCGTACAGACGGATCAGTGCGCTGGTCCAGAAGGGGATCATAATGAGCAACAGCATCCTCCGCTTCCAGACAGCGTTCATTTTCGCCATAAAATAGCCGTATGGATAGCCGATCAGCGCCACGAAAAAGGTAGCGGTAAATGCCAGCTTCAAAGACTGCCAGAAGGTATCCAGATACAGCGGTTCCAGTATTCTCTTGTAATTGTCCAGAGTGAACGTAAAATCCACGCCCCAGACCTGTGCTCTCTGTAAAAAGCTTAACAGGAACAGATACAAGATCGGCAGTGCCACGAACAGGATTGTAAACACATACATGGGGATCAGCAGTCCGATCTCTCCGTTTTTCCTGCGGCTGTTATTTGTCGTTTTCATCTTTGTCATTATCTATTACCTTTACTGCGCGAGGTTCCTCCCAGCCGATCCGCACCTTCTGTCCCGGCTGCAGATCATTGTCGATTCCATAGCGGCTGGCGGTCAGCGTCTGCCCGTCCGACAGGCGGAACAAAATACGCAGCTGCCCTCCGGCAAAGCTTTTTTCCACCACGACAGCCTCCTGTGTGCAGACTGCCTCCCCGTTCATCAGAATATTTTCCGAACGGATGGCATATGTCTCTCCTCCCATTCGGAGGATATTGGCATTCCCCACAAAATCCGCCACATAGCTGGTCTTCGGCTGATAATACACCTCGTTGGGAGTCCCCAGCTGTTCCAGCACACCCTCGTGCATGACACCGATACGGTCGGACATATTGATAGCCTCTTCCTGATCGTGGGTGATATAGATAAAAGTGATCCCCAACCGCTTCTGCAGCCGTTTCAGTTCCAGCTGCATCTGCCTGCGCAGCTTCAGATCCAGTGCCCCCAGCGGTTCATCCAAAAGTAACACCTTCGGCTCGTTGATCACCGCTCTGGCAATGGCAATACGCTGCTTCTGCCCGCCGGAGAGCTGATCCGGCGTCCGTTTTCCGTATTCTTCCAGCTGCACCAGACGAAGGGCCTGCTCCACCCTTGTCGCGATCTCTGCCTTCGGAACCTTGCGGATCTTCAATCCATATCCTACGTTATCCGACACATTCATATGCGGAAACAGGGCATAATTCTGGAACACCGTGTTGACATCCCGCTTGTTCGGCTCAAGGTTCGTAATGTCCTGTCCCTCCAGGATCGTCTGTCCGGCATCCGGCAGTTCCAGCCCCGCAATAATGCGTAACGTCGTGGTCTTTCCGCAGCCGGAAGCGCCTAACAGGGTGATAAATTCTCCCTGTGCCACCTCCAGATCGATGCCCTTTAATACCTCTGTATTATCAAAAGATTTCCGGATCTGCCGCAGTTGTAAAATGCTCTCGCCCATGCACCGGCTCCTTCCTCATTTTCGTATATCATTTTTGATACAGATTCTACCGTATTTTTTAATCTCAGTCAATCCTTTATCCCAGGCAATAGAAACAGGCTGCCGGCTTCAGAGCTTCCAGAATATCAGACATAAAAAAAATGCCAAGCCACAGATTTTCATCATGGGCCCAGCATCATATTTTACAGCTCAACAATCCGGTCATTCACCTGTGTAAAGCTGCCTCCGTCCATATTTTTACGTACAAAAGGAACACCCTCTCGCACATAGTATACATTATCCTGAAGCAGGGCATCCGGATTCTCTGACGGGCTGATCGTACCACCGAGATCATCATAGCTGATATTATTGCGGAAGGTATTATGGATCGACTCCTGCAGACAGAACATCACACAGCCGCCCTCATTCTGCCTGCTGTAATTAGATTCATACACTGTTCCGTCCCCGGAATCCGCATCATATGCCATGCCGTCCTGATTGAGTCTGGTGTCTGCGGCTTCATTATAGCGGAACAGGGCATCCTTGCATTTCCAGGGCCAGATTGCGGCTGCCACTTTTCCCATCCGGTCGCCCGGCTCGCAATAGATCCGGTCATTGATCTCGCATGCCACAGAGTCTGCCATATTATGCTCCACCAGAGGACGCAGGGCATACATCGGCGTGATCCCATCCCCGCCGGCCTCTTTTACATAATTATTCCGTATCTGCATATTTTCATGCCCATAGTTCAGAAAAAACCCTTCATCGAGTTCTGCTCCCCGGAACTTATCATGGGCATAGGTATAGCCTGCTGCAATTCCCCAGCGGCTGACCCGGTGCACGAAGCATCCTTCTATAATGATATCCCGATACCGTGCCACACCCGTCAGCTCCTCGCATTCCGGACAGAGCGCTGTCATATAGATCCCACCGTTGTTCATGTGCTTATCGTAGACATTCCCATGGACATCATGGATCCACAGATTCCTAAGTGTGATGCCGCTCCGCACCCCTTTGTCCTTAGCCACCACAGCCACACCGGTACGGTTCATTTTCTCTCCCAGGCTATAACGCTCTCCCGGAATCCTGCTGCCTTCATTCGTGATCTCCAGATCCTCGACCACAATATGCTCTGCATCGTACAAAAGCACTGCAGAAGATACATAGCCATGATACACATGCGTAGGTGAATCCAGCGGGGTTCCATAATCCTGATACCAGATCCCCTGTCCGCAGGCATCGATCCGCGGCGGTGCATCTGCTGTGCCGTATGCTCCGATCACAATCGGTGCCTCTTTCGAACCGCTGTCTGTCACATGCAGATATTGTCCGCAAAATACGCTGCCCCGCTCCAGCAGGATACGGTCGCCCGGCTGCAGGCTTCTCCGATTGACGGCAGACAGACTGGCAAACGCCGTACTGCATGTCCGTCCGTCATTTTCATCACTGCCCGTTCTCTGACTCACATAATACGTCGCAGATAAGCTTGTCATATGCATCCTCCCGTAACCGTTTCTCAATGATCTGTGACACCTCCTCATAGGTAAAATAATCCCCATGATAGCGTCCGAACAGATCTCTGTTCTGTTCGTAAAAAGCCCGCTTCTCCCGCTCTGTAAAATCCGGGCAATAGCCGCCTTCCCGGACCTTCTCACACGGCTGTACAAAATCCAGCTTCAGGCGGGTCAGCTCATATTGAAGATACGCCGGTGCGGAAAAATAATGCGGTCCGTAGAACCGCTGTCCTTCCTGTTCCATTCTCCGCAACTCTTCGTTGTGCTTCTGTCGTCGGGCCTTTAGTCCCTCCATGGAGGGATCCTCGATCAGGCCCATTCTGTGCGCCAAAAGGAAGGCTCCCTGAGCCTTCCTGATATGCGCCTGTGTCATAGTTTCCTGTTTTGGCATTTTCTGTTGCATTATTTCACTGCTCCCGTAATTCCATTTGCAAAGCTCTTCTGTAAACACAGGAAGATGATCGCCGTAGGAAGTGTACAGATCAATACTCCCAGCATCAGCATACCATAATCCACACTGTATCCACTCTTCAGATTGGCTACTAACATCGGCATGGTGATCGCCTTGCTGTCCTGTAAAATGATCGTCGGCCACAGATAATTGTTCCACGCATTCATAAATGTAACCGTCATCGCCGCTCCATAGGTAGATTTCATCACCGGAATGAACATCCGGAAGAAAATCTGTATTTCGCTCAGACCTTCCAGCCTGGCAGCCTCGATAATATCATGAGGGAAAGAACGTGCCGCCTGTCTGAAAAGCATGATCATAAACGGAGTCGAGATGGATGGCAGTGCCAGTGCGATCCAGGTGTTTACCAGCTTCCAGGAGGTGAACATCTTGAACAGAGGGATCATGATCGCTACGAACGGAAGCATCATTGCCAGCAGCAGAATACTCATCAGAATATCCTTGCCCTTATCATGATAGATCTCAAATCCATAACCGGCAATGGAACAGATCAGCAGTGTCACAACCGTGATCACGATCGCATTACGGAAGGAATTAAACATTGCAAGTCCCAGATTCTGCATGTCAACCAGGGTTTTGAAGTTCTCGATCAGATAGGTACCCGGGATCAGACGTCCTCTTACCACATCAATGCTCTGGTTGGTCGCACCGCACAGCATATAATACAGCGGGAATGCTGACAGAAAACTTGCTATCACTAAGATTGTGTAGGAAATTATTTGTTTGAATTTAGTCACGTTTGTCACCCACCTTCATCTGAATTGCAGACAGAACCGCTACCATCACAAGTATGCATACAGACAACGCTGCCGCATAATTAAATTTCGGTGTCTCCACAAAGGAGATATTATAGATGTAATGCGCCAATGTCATTGTAGATTTTCCGGGGCCGCCTGCTGTCAGGTTCATGGACTCATCGAACAGCTGCAGTGTTCCCGAAGTAGACATGATCGCCGTCATCAGAATAGTCGGCTTTAACAACGGTATCGTGATCTTCATAAACTGCTTGAACGGTGTCGCTCCGTCGATGTAGCTTGCCTCATATACAGAATAATCGATATTCTGTAATCCTGCCAGATAGAATACCATATTATATCCGGTCCATCTCCAGATCAATGCGATCACGATGACCCATCGCGCCGGCCATGTACTCTGGAACCAGTCCACAGAAGACAGTCCGATGGCCATCAGCACTCTGTTGACCACTCCATCCGGAGCAAACAATGACTTAAATATCATGGAATAAGATACCAGTGACGTTGCACACGGAAGGAAGATCAAAGTGCGGAAAATACCTTTCCCTTTTATCTTAGGATTATTCAGCAGCTGTGCCAGCATCAGTGCGAGCACAAGCATGATCGGTACCTGAATCACAAAATAAAAGAAGGTATTGAACAAGCATTGCTGGAATGTTTTATCCTTGAAGATCCTGGCATAATTCGCCACACCATTAAAGACTCCCCCTGTCTTCCGGAAGGAAAGCAGGATGGCCTGTGACATCGGATAGAAACAAAATACAAATATTAAAATCGATGCCGGAAGCAGGAATGCCCATCCGGTCAGATTATGCTTTTTTTCCAAACTTAATTTTGCTTTCTTCTTTTCCATGTTTCTCTCCTACAACAGTACCGGGAACGCACTGCTGCACCCCCGGTACTATCCGGTTTTCATACTCTGGTGATTATTCGGCAATATTAAACTCTACGGTATCCTGCGCATTCATGATCTCTGTATCGATATCAGCGTTCTTCTGTACAACGTTGGTGATCGCATCTGTCAGTGCGCTTCTGATATCAGAGTAGTATGCACCGTAGTCAATTCCGGGAACATGTCCGGCGAACTCTACGATATCCTTGTACACTGCCTGACCACCGTAGAACTCATTGCCCTCATTATAGGTCTCAGACTGTGCTGCGGGCAGGTAACTTGCGATTGCTCCTGCATTTACCAGCAGATCATCGTATAAATCTACATCTGCACCAAAGGTAGCGTTCAGGAAATCAAATGCCAGCTCGGTATTTTTGCAGTTAGAAGATACTGCCCAGCTTGCACCACCGCAGTTAGCGTAGTTGGTTGCGCCTTCGACATCATCTAACTTAGGCATGTTTACGATTGCCCATTTGCCTGCCTGATCCTCTGCTGCCTGAATAGAGGACATGATCCAACAGCCCTGGATAACGCCTGCTGCAGTACCCTTGTTCATGGAAGCGATATACTGATCCCAGTCGGTATAATCAGCCATGATTCCTTCATCGATCAGCTGCTTATAGGTCTCGATCGCTTTCTTCAGTGCTGCGTTGTCAACCAGTGTCACCTCTCCATCCACCATGGGAGAAGCGCCTGCAGACTGTAACATTTCGATCACGATCTCAGAACCGCCGGAGCAGGTCAGCATGGGAACATCATTTGCAGCCATTACCTTCTTAGACAGCTCCATGAACTCAGACCATGTGGTATCCTTGAAATCTTCTACCTTAAGGCCTGCTGCTTCTACCATATCGGAACGGATCGCCATGATGGTAGCGCCATTATCAAAAGGAATACCATAATGTGTGCCACCTACTGTAGAGTCAGCCAGCTTACCCATAGAGAACTGGGAGAAATCAATTCCGCAGTCATCCAGTGCTGTGAAGATTCCGGGATAATTGGTTGCATTTTTGTGGAAGGAATAATCCTGCATCAGGAAGATATCAGGTAAAGTGCTGTAATCACCTGCTTCAGCCGCTGTGATCAGAGCAGTCTCGATATCGCTATATACCTTCTCCTGAATGTCTAACTTGAAGTTAGGATGATCCACCTGATATGCCTTCTCTGCCTGCTTCATTGCATAGACATTGAAGTTAGGATCCCAGCACCATACGGTCAGTGTCTCGTCTTCTGCGGAAGCAGTCGTTTCTGCTGCTGTCTCTGTTTCCTTGGATGTCTCGCTGGGTGCTGCGCTCTGCGCATCATTGCCGGCAGGCTTGCTGCCACAGCCGGTCAGCATGGACACGGTCATTGCCGCTGCTAAAAGCACGCTTAATACTTTCTTTTTCATCTTAAATAACCTCCTTATACTTGTAAAGTACTACCTTATAAAATATGAAACGCTTTTTGCTTTCCATAAGTTACCTGTCTTCCATATCGTCCACCCAACGCATTTCACCGGGCTTCAGATCCAGCACATACGCACATTTTCCTTTGATATACAGCTCTGTGTGCTGTGCCTGTGCAGAGTTGTTGATCACTGCGATCTTGCCTGTCTTCTGGAATACCGTTATTTCGGTATCCACATTCGTTACATAGTAACGCTTCATCTCCTGCTCCATGCCGGCTGCATAATAGATTGCCCGGAGCAGAAGCCTGCAGTTCTGGGGAGAATACGGAAGACCTGCAAAATATACGCTGTGTCCTCTGCCATATTCATTGACCACCAGCTGGCTGTATTCCCCATCCATCGCAAGAATCTGATAATGTCCGCCCTGTGCATAGACACGGCTGGTTCCCTCGCCGAAATCCAGGGCTCCATCAATATCCTCTAAGATAAAGTGATCGTCATTCATCTCATTGTATTTGTCCGTGCTGAGAGAGAAACACATCTCGCGGTCTACACCGAGCACATCGGACAATTGGAAATATCTTCCCTGATGCTGATAAGCGGTAGGCTCACCCACACCGATGAAGCCACCTCCCTGATCCACAAAACGTCTGATATTGGTCAGGACCTTTTCGTCGATCCAGTTCTCCGCACCGCTGAATGCAGTGTACGCATCCCCGACATTAATGATGACCTTGATTTCCTCAGGAATACCGTTTTTGACATCCTCAAAGGAAATGAACTCGACCTCAAAAGGCATTCCGCTTAAGCATTCCAGTACTCCCTCTGCGGAATAGGTTTCCCGGTGCCAGATCGCATGATGTACCTGATTGGACATCCATCTTCTCTGACTGCCCCAGCAGTTCAGGATCGCCACCTTGAAGGGTGCCACATAGGAAGCGGTCCCCTGCATATTTTCATGGATCTCCCGGAATTGTGTCACCACATTCTGGATTTCCTCAATGAAACCTGGCCAATTACTTGCCAGCTTCAGATAACCGCCATATCCGATCCTGTCCAGAGGAGATCTGAGTAATGCACGTCTTGCTTTACGCCAGTTATCCCTTGCCTCTCCGATCGGGTCACCGCCCTCGCAGAACACATCCGGGAAAAAGTAAGGCAGCAGCCGTCCTTCGGTATAATCCACTCCCTTGATATCAGAGATCATGCGGAGTGTCACACCGCTTCCGACAGAACCTACCACTGCATCCAGTCCGATGCCTGCGAAATATTTACCGTAGGGCTCTGTTCCGATCCAATGATCTCCTAGGAACATCATCGCTTCCTTGCCATAAGAATGTACAATGTCTACCAGCTCCTTCGCCAGCGCACATACCTCGATCTGCTGGAACTCTATGAAATCCAGGAACTGTCTGCTGGGAACGCGGAACATGCTGTTGTGATATCCCTGATCCACAATGTACTCCGGGCGGAATTTGTAACCTGCCCATTTTTCAAACTGTTCCAGAATATAGGGACTCACACTTGCGCTGTATCCGAACCACTCTACATATTTTTCCCGCTTCTTGTCATCGAAGGTCAGTGTGAACTGATGGAAAAATGTAGTGAAGCGAACCACGTCGATATGAGGATTGTCCTCACACCATTTTCTCAGCTTGTCTTTCACATACTGCCTGGTCTTGGGCTGTCTCACATCGTAAGTCAGCTGATGGGGTGTATCCTTCCAGTCATTCGTGATGAAATTGTACATGTGCACCGGATCCCAGATCAAAAATGCCAGGAAGCTTACCGTATACTCATGATAGGGGATCGTACGGATCTCCACTTCGCCGGATGCCTCATCAAATTCCCATGCATCCGTCGGCACTACCTCACCGGTCGTTCTGTCGATCACTTCCCACCAACGCTTCGGATTGTCCAGCGTATTGACCTTAAGCTGCTCCGTATGGAAGCCTTCCATCAGACGAATGCGGAGTGTTTCCCCTCTGGCGGTGATGCGGTTGCTGATCAAGTATTCCTGCTGGATCTCCTCCGGATGCTTCATCGCCCACTCATTATCCTTTCTCGTGGTATAATAAGTCGCATATTTCTTCACCGGCTCTGACAAAAGTGCTTCCGGCATTTCGGTTCCGTCACAGTCTCTTAAAGCATCTGCGCCCAGAAGATTTTTTAACCGTATTGTTTCGTCAATGATGTCTGCATCTGTCGGCAGTGTCAGTCTTCCTGTCATCGCATGGTTTCCTCCCCATCGCTTTTGTACTATCTTGCAGTTGATGATTAAAGTATATCGGCTTCCGGACCTGATATCAATTTCTTTATTGCTTGTTTTATTATGTTTATTGCTATTTTGTTACTAAAATAGTGGATTTTTTAAAATGATTATGTATAATATGCTTATCACGATCGTACATATTTTTATTTTTTCGTCTTTTTTACGAATGTTTTTGTGAAATGTTGTTCTTTTTATATATTTAATATAAAAAATGCGATAGATTTGAAAAAGTGCACAATAAAAATAAGATAAAGAAGGTATCTATTTATGAGTAATGAATTTATCAATATCGGATCGGCAAACAGTTCCCCGGAACATTTCCAACTTCGTTATATCTCCATCTCCAAATACGAAGGTGACTGGCAGTCCCTTCCGCATACCCACCACTTTTCAGAACTGTTCTATGTCCTGCGGGGTGAGGGAGCCTTCTATATAGAGAATGAAAAGGTGCCTGTGAAGACGGACGATCTGGTCATCATCAACCCCTATGTAGAGCACACGGAAAAAACACTTCCCAACGATCCCATGGAATATATCGTATTCGGTGTGGACGGACTTGCATTTTCTTTTTCCGGTGCAGGGCAGGACAATCCGAAGGGTTACAGCTTCTACAGCTACGGCTCTGATAAAAAACAGTTCATCAACTTCGCCCAACTGATGATGCAGGAATTCCGTGACAAGCTTCCCGGCTTTGAACAGGTATGTCACGGACTGCTCCAGGTGCTCCTGGTATATATTTCCCGGAAGCAGAACCTGTCCGTCATCTCCGACTCCTCCTTCCAATTATCCAAGGAATGTGCTCTGGCGAAGCGGTATATCGACTCCAATTATTCCCAGAACATTACTTTGGATTCCCTGGCGGATATCACGCATATCAACAAATTCTATCTGGCACACTCCTTTACCGAATGTGTCGGGCAGTCTCCGATCAATTACCTGACAGACCGGAGGCTGGAAGCCTGCAAGGAGCTTCTGGTATCCTCCAATCTGTCGGTAGCACAGGTAGCCACCAGTGTCGGTTTTTCTTCGCAGTCTTATTTCTCGCAGATCTTCCGCAAAAAGACCGGCATGACGCCGCGCCAGTACCGGAGCCGGTATGCCAGAAAATAATGTGTACACTTATAAAAGACCTCACGGACGGCACACCTGCCGCCTGTGAGGTCTTTTATAATGGACATTTATTCACTTATTTGATCCATCCCCAGCATAATCCCAGATATTCCACCAGAAAATACATGCCCCGCAGCCATACCAGAATGGCACAGCCATAGAACATCCAGGCACTGTTTTTCTCCCTGTCCATGATTTTCCCCGTCATGGACAAAATGGCGCAGATCAGCAATATCATCGTTCCGAAGGCCGCCCGGTCCGGATAGTGCGGGGACAGGATCATGGCTCCCCAGGACAGCAATGCCCCGAATAACAGCAATGCCGTGTCACGACCCAGTTTTTCTTTCAGTATTCCCTTGCAGACAATCAGCGCAAACACTGTCAGAAGCACTGTGGGGAACAGATACTCCATCACGCCCTTGGCTTCCCCGTAACAGCGCAGATATAGTCTCCACAGCAGACCGTAGGCCTCTTCTCCCGTCTCCACGCTGCGGACAGAATTGCCCGGTGCCACGATCATGAGAATACTTCCCGCCAGACAGCTGATATTGCCCAGATACATCCATACCGGCACCTTTTTGTGCTCTCGGTGTCTTAACAGGATCACCAGCAGGCTTAAGATCCATACCGCAGGCCCCATATTCTCGTTGCTCCAGCCCGCGATCAGTCCTAGCGGAAGGATCCAGATGACGATGCCCGGCAGATTTTTTCCCTCATGTCTCTCATAGCACAGATAACAGAATAAAAACAGCAGAAGAAAGCCGGTCATATACAGATAGTTGGCAGCTCCGGCCTCCCAGAACATGCTCATTTTCCAGTTGGCATTCAGGCCCAGAAGCATCCCCGTGGCCGCAAACCAGTAAGGAAGTGTCCGTCTGTCTGCCACCTCACAGATCAGCCATCCCAGCAGCAGTGTCATGCCTGTATTCAGGAGATCCGCCCAACGTTCTCCGGTCAGTAAGATCAGCTGCAACAGGCCGTGGGCCATGCTTCTGCCGCCCCAGTTAAAATAATGCCAGATCTGGGCGTGGATAATATCACTGAGATTCCGAATCGGCGTATCCGCGTACAATACGGTGGAATACCACTCATCATCCATCATAAAATCGATCTCATAATTGACGCGCCAGACGATCAGTGCCGTAGCTGCAAGCAACACCAGACTGACCCAGTGAATTATTTTTTTCTGCTTTTCCTGCATAATCTGCTCCATTCCTTTTATGGCAAAGAACGGCTGCCTATAACTGGATCTTCTTCAGACGATCCACTGCCTCCACGGTATTCTCGTAGCTTCCGAAAGCCGTCAGACGGAAGTAGTGCTCTCCGCTGGGTCCGAAGCCGGATCCGGGGGTGCCCACCACGTTGACATTTTCCAGCAGATAATCGAAAAACTCCCAGCTGGTCATGCCATTCGGCGCTTTCAGCCAGATGTAGGGAGCATTCACACCGCCGGATACCGTGAAGCCTGCTTCCTGCAAGCCCTTCAGGATATACTGTGCGTTGTTCATGTAATAAGCAACCTGCTCCTTCAGCTGTGCCTTACCTGCCGCAGAGTATACAGCCTCACCGGCACGCTGTACGATATAGGGTGCTCCGTTGTATTTGGTGCCGTGTCTTCTTGCCCACAGTGCATGAAGGCTCACATCCCCGCTCTTTAAATCCTTGGGGATCACGGTAAAGCCCAGACGCACTCCGGTAAAGCCGGCATTCTTGGAGAAGGAACGGAACTCGATGGCACAGGTTCTGGCTCCTTCGCATTCATAGATACTGTGAGGCACATCCGGCTCGGAAATATATGCTTCGTAAGCTGCATCATAGAGAATGACAGCGCCTACCTTATTGGCATAGTCCACCCACTCCTGCAGCTGTGCCTTGGTAATGGTGGCACCGGTAGGGTTGTTGGGGAAGCATAAATAGATCAGATCCGGGGTCTCCTTCGGCAGTTCCGGTGCAAAACCGTTCTCTGCCAGACAGGGCATATAGATCACATCACTCCAGGTCTCAGACTTCGGATCGTAGGTGCCGGTTCTGCCCGCCATAACGTTAGAGTCCACGTATACGGGATAAACAGGATCACATACCGCGATCTTGTTGTCCAGGCTGAAGATCTCCTGAATATTGCCGCAGTCACATTTTGCTCCATCCGATACAAAGATCTCGTCCGGTGCAATGTCACAGCCTCTTGCCTTATAATCGTTCTCCGCAATGGCATTGCGCAGGAACTCGTAACCAAGGTCGGGAGCGTAACCATGAAAAGTCTCCGCTTTTCCCATCTCATCCACCGCACCGTGCAGCGCATCAATGATGGCCGGAGCCAAAGGCTGTGTCACGTCACCGATGCCCAGACGGATGATCTTCTTGTCCGGGTGTGCTGCGGAATATGCGCTTACCTTTTTACCGATGGTGGAAAATAAATAGCTTCCGGGAAGTTTTAAATAGTTGTCGTTTACTTTAAACATAGTTCGTTCTCCTCTCTATTATCCCTGGTGCAGTATTGCTGTCACCTTGCTGTCGTTTATTAAGTCGAAGGTCAGACGGAGTACGGGTCCACTTCACCTTCAAATACGATCTTCGCGGGGCCGGTCATGTAGACCAGATTCTCCTCACGGTCCCATTTGATGTGCAGTTCACCGCCTAATAGTTTAACAGTTATTTCCTCGTCCGTCAAACCATTTAGCACACAGGCCACCGCCGTTGCGCAGCATCCGGTACCACAGGCCAGGGTCTCCCCGGTGCCTCTCTCCCAGACACGCATAAACACATTCTTCCGATCCAGGATCTCTACGAATTCTGTGTTGGTCCGGTTCGGGAAACAGGAATGATGCTCGAACTTCGGGCCGATCTTCTCGATATTGAGATCTTTCACACCCTCCATAAATACGATGGCATGGGGATTCCCCATAGAGACACAGGTCATCCGGTATTCCGTGCCCTCCACCGTGATGGGAGCATTAACTACTGCCGGTCCGTTTGCCGTCTCCTGTGTGGCTTCTGCCGTTACCGGCACCTCTGCCGGGGCGAGGATCGGATTACCCATATTCACCTGTACCATTGTCACCTGTCCTCTGTCGGTGGCGGTTCTTCCCTCCACGGTGAGTTTCAGGTATTTTGTCTTCCCGGCACTGACGATGGTGATATCCTCCTTGTCCGTCAGTCCCTTGTCGTAGACATATTTTGCCACACAGCGGATACCGTTGCCGCACATCTCCGAGCGGCTGCCGTCCGCGTTGTACATTTCCATCTCAAAATCCGCTTCCTCCGCAGGGTTGATGAAGATCACACCGTCACCGCCGATCCCGAAATGTCTGTCACTTAATTTTCTTACGATCTCCGGCTTCTCCTGTGGAGAAAGCTTCTCCGTAAAGCCATTGACATATACATAATCATTGCCACAGCCCTGCATTTTTGTAAATTTCATGTATTGCTGTTCCTCCTGTTGTTCTCTTTCACTCACATTACCTGTAGCTCCCGGATCACTGTAATCCTTCCGGGCCGCCATGCCTACTCCGTCATCATGGACAGCACCATCTGTGCCGTCTCCACCAGATTGGTTCCACTGTCCATACTGGTCTTCTGAAGATAGCGGTGGGCTTCTTCTTCCGTCATATGATTTCTTGCCATCAGTAATTCCTTGGCATCCTTGATCGCTTTTTCATCCGCTGCATTTCGTACCTTCGGCTGCATGCGGCGTTTTCTTCTGCGCCGCTCCACGCCTTCCGCCATCAGATTCACGGTGTTGATCAGATCCTGCACCTTCAACGGCATGGAGAGACATACGATGCCATTGCCGTAACATTCGCTGATCAGATTCTGGGATGCCATCAACAGCATCTCGAAGCCCTCCGGCAGATCTTCCTGCAGTTCTGTATATATCATGTCTGCCAGCTTGTAACTGCAGATCACGATACCGTCGTTCAGACCGTCCGCCTGACTGATGGCCTGGGTGCCTGTGGTACAGATACCCGTGACCTGAAAGCCACTGCGCACCAGAATATTCTTGACGCCCTTGGCTTCCTCCAGCTTCGGCAGCACGACAATAATGTTCGTCATCGGCCCACCTCCTTTCTTCTGTCTTTTTTATATCATCCTACAAAAGAAAGGACTCTTTTAATACTTATACAGATACTCCTGAATCTCCCATTCGGATACCTGGGAACGATACTCATGCCACTCTTTCCGCTTGGCATCAATGTATTTTCCGGCAATATGCTCTCCCAATACCTCCTGAATGAAGGTATCTTTTTCCAGTTCCTCCACAGCTTCCAGCAGTGTGCCGGGCAGCTGGTCGATGTGTAATTCCTTTCGCTCTTCCTCCGTCAGGGCAAAAATGTTGGCATTGATGCTCTCAGGAGGCTCTATTTTCTCCCGGATGCCCTGTAATCCTGCACTCAGGCAGACTGCCAGTGTCAGATACGGGTTCGCTGCGGAATCAGGGCTGCGCAGTTCGATACGGGTACCCTCTCCGTCTGAGGTGGCCGGAATACGGATCAGGGGACTGCGGTTCGTCGTGCTCCATGCAATGTAGACCGGTGCCTCGAAACCGGGTACCAGGCGCTTATAAGAATTCACCAGCGGATTCGTAATGGCTGCCATTCCTTTGATATGCTTCATGATACCACCGATGAAATAATAGGCTTCCTTGCTCAGACCGTTGGGGTCGGAAGCATCCTGAAAAATATTTTTCCCGTCCTTCTGTAAGGACATATTGATGTGCATGCCCGAACCGTTGACGCCGAACTTGGGCTTCGGCATAAAGGTAGCGTGCAGTCCGTGACGTCTGGCTATGGTGCGCACGGCCATCTTGAAGGTCATGATGTTGTCTGCGGTATGTAATGCCTCATCGTATTTGAAATCGATCTCATGCTGGGCCGGAGCCATCTCGTGATGGGAGGCCTCAATGACAAAGCCCATATCCTCCAGATTCATGACGATGTCACGACGGGCATTTTCCCCGAAATCCAGCGGGCCAATGTCGAAATAGCCGGCCTGCTCATGGGTATTGGTGGTGGGCATGGTATTTTCATCCGTGTTGAACAGGAAAAATTCACATTCGGGACCTACCTCAAAAGTATATCCCATGTCCTCCGCCTGCTGTACAGCACACTTCAGCACATAACGGGGATCTCCCTCAAAGGCCTGTCCGTTGGGACGGTACACGTCGCAGATCATACGGGCCACCTTACCCTGCTGGGGTCTCCAGGGGAAGATCTCCAGCGTGGACAGATCCGGATACAGATACATGTCGGATTCCTCGATCCGGGCAAACCCATCGATAGCCGAACCGTCAAACATACATTTATTACTCAATACCCGGTCCAGCTGGCTGGCTGTCACCGCGATATTTTTCAGATTGCCGAACAGATCCGTGAACTGCAGACGGATAAATTCCACATCCTCTTCTTCCACAAGACGGATGATATCTTCCTTGGTATAATTGTTCATCGTTACCCTCGTTTCTGCGCCGCCTGTCTGCTCCTTTTCCACGGGGCGGACGCATCCGTGAAAAATACTTGTCTTAACTATAGCAATGCCTGTTTTGTCTTGTCAATGCGAAGTTCTCCTCATTTGCTGTACTATGAGTACCTACCATCGCATACTATTTATAAAGATCATCCCATCATTCCAAGGAGACTTAAGAATGAGTGCAAATACAAAGATCGTTGTCCTTCGCAGAAAAGAACTGCTCTATACCGGAATCTTCGCCGCGCTGGGAGTGCTGTTCGTCATATTACTGTTAATGTTATTGTTGCCGGGCAAGGATACGGATGCCTCCTCCGGGCCGCAGGATTCCCCTGACAGCACTGCTGCCACCGAAATGCCGGATAATGTGGCGGATCTGGGGCGTTCCTCGCAGTTTTCGCAGGCGGAGGATGCCTCCACGGGAGCCGTTGCCGATACCGGTGCTGTTCAGGATAGTGTTTCCTCTCCCACCGGTGCTGACCATACATATATTCCGGGAATCTACACCACAGAGCTGATCCTGGGCAGTGAGACCGTCAATGTGGAAGTCATCGTAAATGACCACGCCATCACATCCGTAAGCCTCGCCGATCCGAGTGAAACACTTACTACCATGTATCCACTGTTAGAGCCCACTATGGAATCCCTAAACGACCAACTCTGTGAGATGCAGGATCCAAGCCAGGTGACCTATTCCGCCGAGACCAGATATACTTCGCTGGTGCTGCTGGAAGCCGTGAAGGCATCCCTGGAAAAGGCAAAGCCTAAGGCTACGCCGGAAGCCACGGGTGCGCCAAAAACGACAGATATGTCGGAAGCTTCCACTGCTCCGACGGCAACTACTGCACCGGTGGCTTCCCCCGAGAATGCAACGGCCACTTCGTCGGAAACGGATGGGAAAACCGCGGAACCTACGAAGATGCCGACAGCGGATATCAATCCGACAGCATAAACACTTAGAAGCCTTGGCACACTACATACACTGTACACAAAAATAAATGCTGACGCAAAAAAGGGCGCATACCTCCCGGCATGCACCCCATTGTGCGTTTTATTGTAATATTTTGTTTGCAACACTGGGTTTATTTTATACTATTTGCGGTGGAGATGCAAGGGAAAATTATTTCTCTTTTTTCTCTTGCTTCTTTGCTCTTGCTGCTTTCAAAACATCAGCAAGATTATCGCCATTAATCACTCCCGGATAATTTTCCTGAAATTCCACTAAAGTATCTTTATTTTCCTGCTCAATCTCTCTGCACTGCCTATAAAAATCATGTAAATCCTCTTTATTATAAATAGCTTCCATAAAGACTCTGGAATCTTCTGGTACCTTATCATAGGAATCGTATAAATCCACTATCGCCTTCTGAATAACTTCAAAACTCAACGGTTTTTTTCGTTCTTCTTGCTCAATTAAAATACCTACAATATCAGATAAATCATTTTTATATTGCCGCCCTGCCATTAGTTTCATCGCGACAAGATATTCTGCTGATACCGTTCTAACCTGAAGAATATTTGCAAAGGTCTTATAATACTTTGAGTATTCCACTAATCTAGGTGTATATGACTTTGTATTGGCAAAGTCTGTATTTAACCACCCAACCGGTAATTCAAGTCTATCACCTACTGTATTAATCGCCTCTTTCATTGCGCCAGATGACTTAATAATTGCATCCATATCATAAGTCATTTCTCTAAATCCATAGTTTATAAGAATTGACGCACCACCTATCAAAATAATTTCCGCCGACATTTTATTGCCATTCTTTTTACGAAATTCTTTTGCCAATTCCCTCAGATAGCCGTCCAGATTTTCTTTTGTAAAAGGCTTATCAGCAGACATTTCGCACCTCACTTTCTACAATATTGAATCGCATAAATTCCGGGATTGCATTTGCAAGTGCCCTTTCTTTTATACGTTCGTCTCCCGTCGCTGCATATGCCACTTCAATGCCTGCAGAAAAATATAGTTTTTCAAGCTTCCGGGAACGGATATCATTATAATTTGTGCAAAGAGGTACATCATTTATCCTGGACAAATAATCAATCATAGCCAGCAGATACATAGCTTCTCTGCACCATCTGCGCTCATAAAGCTTTCTTACTTCATCCTTCTCAAGTGTTTCGATAATAAAATCTATATCGCCCATATCCTTTACATGATGACAGGTATTACTCTTAAACGTTTCAAACGAACATCTATATTCTACATTATCTGCACTATTATTTTCCAATATTGAGTCTACCGTTACATTAAGCACCCTGGCGATTTTATGCAGAGTTCCTGCCGTGCATTTATCAAGGTCTGCTTTTCCACTACAGATATCAGTAATTGTTGTCATTGCAACTCCGCTTTCCTTGCTTAAACGATACCTCGACATTTTTTCTTTTTCAAGTAAAGCATTAATTATCATCTGCTTCCCTCCTATTTATTAATATATCGGTCAGCCGAACTACTGTCAACAATATTTTTTACAATTGATATATTGTGAAACTTCCACTGATTTGTACAACTAAATATATAAATACCCCATAATTTCAAGCTTTTTGGGGAATATGGTGTAATTTTATTAATGCGTATTTACGACTACTGGTTCACCTATATTTCCACAGAAAATCCAGTATTTATGCGGGTGAATCGATTTTAGTCGTAAATTTACTGGAAGTTCACATTTATGCACTGGAATTTAAAATTTCAAGTCAGCATAAAGCGAATCCAGTGTAAGCAGTAATAGCACTTCCCCTATCACAGCCCTTTTGTCTATATCAGACAAGGCAACGACTCCGCCCAATATGGCAGCTCATCTATAACAAGCACAAACTTCTCGTCTCCGATATTTTTATCAATAAAATCAAAAACAGCCTCTGTAGTGTGAAAGCTGATACTCTCCACTCCCGGCATAAGCAGATCAACTACCTGCTTTGAAAACAGTTCCAGATTTCTATTTTTTCCGACTTTTGTTGCTGTATAAAAAATAGTCTTCTTGTCCATCTTTTTCATAGAATTCCTTTAACGATGCCAGTTCTCTTTCTCTGCCGATAAACATAAGAATTACCTCCCATCTTTGTTAAAAACAGTTTTGTTAAAATTGATTTTAACAAAATATTTCTGAACAAAGTTTAACATGACTCTTATGTTTTGCAATCTTTTTATTCGGTGTCGTATTCACTGATTTTCTTGTATCTACCATAGCTCTTATCACATTTTGTTACTGAGTAAGGCTTAGGGCTGGAAAAGGTTGCTCGTTTCTTTTTTATTTTTTCTGACAAATTTTGAGACAAGAAAAAGCCGGGATTATAAATCACCGACCTTTTCTCAATAGATTATTGTACTTCCTCTTCCAGATTATGTAGCAAAGTTTTGATTTCATCATCGTCAGGTGCATACTGTTGTACTTGACTTAATATGGCTTTCGCAGCAACGGTTTCTCCACTCTCCAGTTTCTGCTTTGCAATATTTTTCAATGAGATTACCATTTGTTGTAATTCCCTCTGTGCTTCATTTGCTTCTGTTATCTGCTGCTGCATTCTGTTGCGCACCATTTCCGCATAAGCCAGCATTACTTTTTCCAGCTTGGGATAAATGCCCAGGCACTTCTTCATGTTTTCCAATGCTTTTCGATCTTGTCCAGACTCGTAATATTCTTGCTGTTTTTTCAATTCCAGCGCCAACTGCAATTCATCTGGCAAGCCAACAGAATTTTCTTCCAAAACCTCTTCTTTGTAATAAGGTTTGTAAAAACTAATTACGCTTTCTGCATATGCCCAAAGTTTCTCCTCTATTCCAGCCGTCTCCATAAAGTTCTTTATCCCTTCTGCCAGACGGAACTCTGTATACCGCATATCAAAAAGTTTGTAACGGATATCGTCTGCTTCCATCCATTCAGAAAGCCTCTGTTTCCACGTATTCCATGATTTAGCAGATGCCCAGCATTCCATGCGTTTTAACGCTCTACGCCATACACGATAATCCACATAGTTCATTGCAGAAGCTACTTTTATTTTCTTCTCCACAGCAATTTTCCAGACATTATTGTCTATCTCAAATATAGCATCCGGATACTTCGAAATTAATTCTTCATAATATTTGTCTAAAGTCTCCTCATTTTCTTCGCTTTTCCATAGGATCTTTGCTATTGTTATGCAAAAGTGCTGGTTCGACAAACTTCCAATAATATGATGCAAATTATGTAATTTTTCCACATCCCCCTGTTCTGCAAACTCCTTTTGCAATCTGTTCGCAACAGTACATAACTGTTTGATATTTTCATCCTCACCTACTAATTTCTGTATCAGATCCACATAAAATGAACAATATTGCATCCTGCAACATGCATCCAATATTTTTTTTAATTTATCCTCATCTAGAAAAATACTTCTTTTATCCCATTCAATCTTTTCTATCGTTTGCTTTATAATGTCTATTTTTTCACATCTGATTAATGCCGGTATACAAGTCATAAATGTTTCTGCCAGCAATAACTCATTGAACACTTCAGTGATTATTCCTGCCGTCTTAGCTTCCATAGTAGATCTATCATTTTTTACTTTTTTCTGACTACCGATATATCTCTGAAAATATGAGATACATCGTTCATCCTCATTAAGATAGCCATATGTTCTGGCTCCTATCATGTCATAAAAGACAAGACAAACTTCCATTGCATCTAATTTATTTAATGGTTCCGCAAATGCCTTCTTCAGCCACTCTTCTTCCTCTGTATATCTTCCCAACCATTCTAAGGAAAGTAAAGTATATCCATACAAAGTTCCAATATGAACAGGCATATAGGTTAATTGATTTCTATATTTTTTCCATTCCTCTAATCCTTCAGTACATGTTTTTATTACTTTTTCATAATCATGAACAGAAAAATATTCCTGTGCTAATTGGAAAATCCATCTTGGTTGTCCCGGTTTTTCCTTCCTGACTTCTAATAATAATTTTATATTTCTCCATGCATGTTTTACATGCTCTTCCTCTGTTTGATACACATATCCATAATGATGTGCAAAATCATTAAATTCCTTTCTGGGTTCTTGAAAAGGAGTTAAATACTCATGGATTCTACCTGTAAAATGAATTTTCGAATTCATTTTTACCATCCTTGATGGATAGGAATCTGTATACAAGGTTCCTTCCATATTCATATAATTTCTTACAATGTACGATGCCGAATTGTACTTCTTATATTCTGCTGTCGTAAAAAAACGAATGATCTCCTGCGGATTTTCAAACCATTCATCATCATCCAGATACATGAACCATTCCCCACATGCCTCTTTCAAACCGGCATTGCGGGCGGCTGCGAAATCATTACACCAGGTAAAATCAATTATTTTATCTGCATACCTTTCTGCCAGTGCACGTTGCTCAGCATTACATCCTGTATCTACCAGTATGATTTCTGTAGGAAATGCATTTTTAAAATAGAGAAGTGAGTTCAGACATTTCTCCATCTCATCTCTTCCTGAAATCAGCATAGAAATTGATAATAAAATATGATTTTTGTTCATGTATGGAATCCTTTCCGCTTTACAAAGAGAAAAAGGACCCGGCCGTAAAGCCGAGCCCTTCTCTTATTGCTATGTTAGATGCTCTAACTGATTGATTACTGTAACAGAGACAATACGCCCTGGTTAGACTGGTTAGCCTGAGCCAACATTGCCTGACCTGCCTGAGACAGGATATTGTTGTTGGAGTACTTAACCATCTCTGTAGCCATATCTGTATCACGGATAGCAGATTCAGCGCTTGTGGTGTTCTCTACAACATTATCCAGGTTGCTAATGGTGTGCTCCAGTCTGTTCTGAACTGCACCGAGAGCAGATCTCTGAGTAGATACCTTCTGAATAGCTTCCTTAATGGTCTCGATAGCGTTATCAGCATTGGTAGATGTAGCACCGTCTACTCTTAAGCCGTTTACGCCAAGACCCTTAGCGGACATTGCATCCAGATTCAGTTCAATCTTGTTGTTAGAAGTTGCGTCAGCGCCTACATGCAGAGACAGCTTCAAGCTACCCATCTGATCCTGTGTAGACTGAATATTCTTTGCCGGGGTAACCGTTGCCACATTGCCAAATGCATCATACAATGTCTTATCCTTCAACTGTGTAGTAGTGATATCATTACCGGATGTGGTGCTAGTAAAGTAATTGCTTAACGCATTTTGAGAAACTTTGTTGCCATCCTTGTCATAATATACTGCGCGATCAGATTTTGCTGCCTTAGAAACTGCTTTGGAATCCAATGTTACAGTGTCGGAAAGTGCAACCGTACCCGTATTATTCTTGCCACCTTCAACAGTTAATGTAATACCTGTATCTACACCATCTTTTGTTACTTTACCAGTAGATGATACATCATAGCCATCAACGGAAATTGCAACATTAGTGGTCGCGGTTCCATCAACACCAGCAGCAATTGTAATTCTTGCTCCGCTCTTCTGTAACGCCTTCAGCAAATCATTCTGGACATCTGCTGCCGCAGTAGCTGTAGCTGCAGTGACCTTAATCTTAGCTCCCGTATTAGAACCTGTTGCAGTAACATCTTTTCCGCCAACAAATGTTGCTGCTGCAGCAGTTTCTGCGCCATAAGCGTAGCTATAGCCCTTAGCAGCATCCTTATCACCCTTTAACAGGTAGGTCTCGTTGAACTTGGTTGTCTCAGCAACACGATCAATTTCAGTGGTCAGCTGATCGATTTCGTTCTGGATGTAAGTTCTATCATTCTCGGAATTGGTTCCGTTGGAAGCCTTAACAGCCAGCTCGTTCATTCTCTGCAGCATGTCCTGAACTTCGTTCAGTGCACCTTCAGCGGTCTGTACAGTGGAGATACCGTCTTCTGCGTTAGCGGAAGCCTGTGTCAGTCCTCTGATCTGTTTTCTCATTTTTTCACTGATGGATAATCCTGCTGCATCATCTGCTGCACGGTTGATCTTGTAACCGGAAGACAGCTTCTCAGTTGACTTTGCCTGAGAGCTCTGAGTCAAACCTAACATTCTGTTAGAGTTCATAGCGGTAAGATTGTGTTGTACTACCATAATATATTCCTCCTTGAATTGACGAGCGCTTCCCTGCGCTCCGTTATTTGCTTTGGCAATGTCAGTTTCAAGTTCGCACATCCTGTCACTTTCATCGCCATTATCTTCTTCATCTCCAGCGTGCGAAACCTTTAATTCAGAAGAATGGTTAGGTAAGCAATTATTTTATTTGCTTTACTTGATAAGTATATCGGAGAGGTTTTGGGAAACTTAACCCCTTTTTTAAAAAAATGTTGACTAAAAATTAGATTTTTTCTTCTATGTTCTGTTTGAGTTTTATAAATCCTTCATCCTCCGGCAATATTTTCATCCATTCATTTACTTCCGCCAATGCCTCTGACAGATTATCTTCCATTAACATTTCAATCTTTTTCTTATTCATATAAACAAATTCTGTTTCGTTATGTAAAATAGCTGCAACATTTTGCCCCAGTTCTATATTGGCCTTTATGAACTGTTTCTCAAAATAGTCTTTTTTCGTTATTGTCTCTTTTATTTTTTTATACGCTTCCTTATAATTCTCTTTCAGCAATAATTCCACAATATCCGCATTGAATTTACAATAATAGAAATCACAATTCTGTAACAGAAGACTATTTCTGGCACAATTCATAAGATTCTTTTCTACAATTTGTTTACTATCATAATCATCCCAGAAATCATACAGTTTGATAAGGAATCTAAAATAATCTGCATTTCCGCCATTCGGAATTTTTTCTGGAACTGCACATATAATTCCAAAAATTTCGCAACATTTATTAAATATCTGTTCATCTTCCAATATATTCTGATGAAGTAACCAATCGCATAAATATGTATATTTTCCCCTAGCTCCCAGTCTCATTGCCATACGGCATGGCGTTGATGAAAGCACGGAATAGATGTCTTCTATTTTTTGTCGACTGTCATCTCTGTTACTTAGAACCAAGTTAAAAACATCGATATTCTCCTGAAGATACACGTTTATCAGCCATTCTATTGTATTACTGGAGATACTGCCGCATTTTTGCAAAAGAAAAGATACATCCCTCTCTAATAAAACTCTGGGGGCATTGGTTCTCTCCTCCACAACATTGTAATCCCTGACTTCCGGATAGACATAATACCTGTAAAGTGCTTCCGGCATTATCCCCACTCGATTTGACATAAGCAATGCTTCCCTGACAAATAAGGTATCTGAACCATAAGGTATAATATTACAATTAGACAAATTCATCTTTTTAATCACATCAAGCCTGTACATTTTGGCCCAATGTGTCCTCATTACTTGATAATACTGAGGAAAACAGCTTTCAAATAATGCCCCCTCTAGAATAACATTGCTCTGTATATTCCGGATCCCCCTCACTTTCATGGTATCTGCATCGACAAAAAGTGAGCCGCATGCAGCCATATCCAGATCGTTGCTCCCCATATAAGCAACCATTTTTTCAAAACAGTCCGGCTCGAGTTCATCATCTGCATCCACTCTGCAAAAAAATCCTCCTTTATCACCGGCCATATGCAAAATTTGAGGAATCCCGTACTCCCATGCAATAGCATGTCCTTTTGTTTTATCAAAATAGGTCAAAGAAAAGCGTGAATCTTCTTTTATATATTCGTAAATCATTTCCCGAACATCCACATTAGAGCAATTATCATAAATTATGCATTGAAAATTTTGGTATGTCTGTTTTTTTATGCTATCCAGAGCTCTTAGCAAATAATCTTTACCAAGTTGATACGTCTGTGTATAGACATATACCGTATTTCCATTCCTTTCCGTGTAATTCATTTTATCAATATCTCCGTTTTCTTTCATTCTCTGATTTCTGTAGCAATTGCGCAATCAGTTATTCTGTTTCAGCGCATAATTTTCAAACAGGAAATAATATTCATCCCTTTGTTTATAGTTCCATTGCATTTTTCTACAGACAAATCCAATTTCAAACATGTCCGTAACCAGATTCGAACAATAATATGGACTTGTTCCATAATTCATATATCCACTATCCATAACCTTATCATCCAGCCTGATGAATCTTTCATTTCTGGTTTTGCTCATTACAACATATTTTGCCCTGGAAAGCTGCTTAATAAAATTCGGAATATCTGTTACGTAGTCAATAATTCCTGCCATATAATATAGATCTACCTTAATATCCGGTAATTTTTCTTTATTTATATCACAAATTACGGTCTCTGAGTTTCTTTCACAATAATCCAATCCGTAGTATTTGATATCTTTGCATAAGAATTCTTTTAACAATTCCTCTCCACATCCGATATCCATTAAAACTTTCACATCTTCAGGAATAAGCTGTGACATAGCCCGTGCTCTATCTTTCCATCCTTGTCGCTGCCTGTTTAATGCATTAGTATCGCTTTGCTCAAATTCCTGCCAGCTTTTATCTGCATATACCTCATGGTAAAATTTGCTATCTAATTTCCAGCCATTGAAGAAATGTATATTCTCAATTAATCCGTATTTTTCAAGTTTCTTCTTGATTTCTTCATATTTTCGTGTATCATTTACAATAACAATCAGATCATCTGGCTTTTCGTTTCTCAAATACTCATAAGAATGTACCCTTTTTGAAACTCCACAAATACCATATTCACCTTCTTGTTCATCTAACAAATATTCTAAGCTTATAAATCTATCAACTGTATACAGCTTTAAAGCCCATTCTCCAGCCGGACATCCTATTATTTTTTTCATGAATCAACCTCCGTATTTTGTATTTAAAATATATTTTGCCTGCGGTATATTACTAATGCATCTATTTATCCGAACATCCACTGGCAATATCGCTCCGTTCTCAACGACCTCTACTCCGCCATTTTTTATTTGTGTCTGCCAGTTTTTTGCCATTAAAAACTCTTCGGAATCAGACCATAATTGAGGAACCGGAAGCCATCCCGCAGCAAATGCAATATACAGTCCCGCTGGCGAATATAAATTTTCAATGTTTTCTTCCATTGCTTTCAGGATTTTTCTGGCATCCCTTTCCAGTCGATACTGTCTTTCTCTTATTTGTTCTTCCGCCTCTGAGGCAATTCCCAAATTCCATTTTTGAGTTCTATACTCCTTCAGCGCATATCTTGTTATCTTTATACTTTCATTTATAATATCCGGTGTGGCCAGATATAATGCCTCGCTATAACTCACCACATGAATAATTTCCGGACTATAGATATTCTTAGGATCAATATCATCCATCATTGCTGTAACCGCTGCCAGTTGTGCCTTGGCTTCATTAATATCCGGCTTAAAAAAATCCAATCCTGCTCTTGTTTGAAGTATTACCCTGAAATTATTATCCTCCAATTCTTTGACCAGTCTTAGCAAAACTCTTGATTTTGCCAAATCCTGCACTCCCCATGTGCTCCTTGGAGTGTTTAGCATATTTTGCAATACAAAATATTTTGCGCCACACTTCTTAGCCATTTTAGCCGCCAAAACAGTGGATATGATATACGTAGTATCATCACACCCGCGAAACGCAAAATGATGCGATACATTTGCTTCTATGGTTTTATTTATTGACGCAATATATTTTATTGTAGCGATGTGCTCTTTCAAATTCCGATATAATGAGTTAGGTCCTCTGCCATCCAATTCGTCAAACCACCACAAGGATAATGCATGCCATGCAATATTTATCGTTCGCTCATACATCTCTGCCATTCTACATACATTTTGCGTTGCAGAGTACGTTCGCACCAGCATAGGTTTCGCTGCATTCCAAATATCTATATATTCCTTTTCCGAATTGACTGGGACACCTCCACCGTTTATTTTATCATTCCAGTTTTCTCCAAAATTTGATTGGGATAGTTGCGATGAACCAATCGACAAAATATCCAAATATCCAGCCTGTGCTAATTCTTTACACCACCCCATATATTTTTTTACACATTCTTCTCTTGTCAAATCCGGATCATATGGTCCGGAATGTGCCCTGATAAGTGGTTGAAAACCATTTTCAAAGTTGTGATCCAATCGTTTGACTAGTGTATCTTTTCTGGTGGCATACTCCGGATATTTTTTAGCAATCAGTTTCGCTTCCGACTTATAATCTTCCTTTTTTATTATATTTCTCCCAAATTCCTGTATTTTTCTATCATATTTACAGCCCGATACAATATGTTCCGGAATATCTTCTTTCGGTATCCCCATAACCATAAGAGTCTCTTCCGGAGATTCTCCGCCTCTAAAAGTGCATATTCTCCCACTATATTCTCTTTCTATTTCATCACACGCTGGTTTTAACCCCGCAAAATATATGCTTTTCACATTCGCTGACAGGCTTTCAAAATATTGTTCCTTTTTTAATAATGCAACCAGTCTTCCAAAAATATTGACAGCATCTCTTGGATCCAATCGATAAGAAACCCCTATATGATTAATCTTATTAGACTTAATCCAATCCAATATTATTCTTTGACTCTCTTCACTCTCTAGTGTTTCCAATGCCTTCTGAACACGTAGCGGAGAAACTATAACTTTATAATTACATTCTCTGAGCAGTGATACCGCTGCATCTATCCCCATTGTATGTGCATCCACTAAGGTTTTCATCAAACCAAAAACTTCTTCATGTCTCATCTTTACACTCTTGTTAAAATATTTATTTAGGTTTCGAATTCAACCTAAAAGTATTGCGTTATTGTCTGTACCGGAAACTGTCTTCCCGTCTTTCTAAAATCGGCGTCATAAACTCCATTGGCTAAGTCTATAATATTAGTTATGTACTTCGTCTCAACATTTAATTGTTTTCCAATATATTCTATTGGAACTAATCCATTTGGAACATCTTCATATATATATCTACTATCTAATGAGGGAGGGGCATCAATCTCTCTATAAGCAATATTATTTTTAATGCATTCATATAAATCCGTTCCCTCTACATTATAGGTTCGACTCAACCACTCTGAAACGCTTTCTATTTTGTATCCCATTTTTTTTGCTACATTGATTCTTTCTGCATCCATTTTTTCAATATACTTAGCTACTGATTTTGAGATTCCATCATAATAATACTTGAAATCAACTTTTTCATTTTCAATCCATCCAATATTCATAAGTACGGGTGCACAATGTAAAATCATTCCCACATTTGCAAACGATGTATACGCAACGCTTTTCTGAGCCACAAAGTACTTTTGCAAGCATACTGGCATTTTCTTCAATATATTATTTAAATACATTCTGTCCAACGCTGCAATTTCCACATCCTTTTTCATTGCAAAAATAGTTACACAATTTTTATCACTTCTTCTACAGGTATATACAATTGTTTGTGTTTCTGCAATTTGTGGCATTTCCTTCACACCGTTCTTTTTCAATTCTTCTGAAAACTCAATGGCTCCAAATGTTCTTCCCGGATTCAATATAATTACTGTGTTTCGGTTCACGTAAGGAGCTAGCTCTCGCACCACATCATGATAAGCAGTGCTTGGCACCGTAACCAAAATATAGTTTGTTACAACCTCTTCAATGTTAGCAGATGCCTTTTCAATTCTTGCTATTCCATTTACCACTCCCGAACAATATATTCTCCCCGTTCTCATGATTTCGTCTATATGTTCCGGTGTTCGATTCCAAAGTGTAACTTTTTCACCATTTAGTGCCAGATGTGCCGCCATTGCCAGACCTTGGTGTCCACCACCACAGACAAAATATATCTGTTTATTCTCTTCTCCCATTTTAACACCTTTCACTGCGTAAAACATTCTCTGTACATAATATCCCTGCCACTAGGATCCAGTATTTTTACTTTATTAAGCATCTCTTTCCTTTTGTCAATCAAATTCTCCTGAGAATCTGCACCTATTAAAAATCCCATGACCCGATCTCCACTGACCGCTTTCTGTGTTATTTCAGTCCCTTTTTCTTTATAATAAAAAATTTCTTCAATAATCCTCTTTTCCTTTAGTTCTTCAATTCCTTTAAATTCGCTGACTATACCTGGATAAGCATAAATATAATCCATCTCGCAATATGCTTTATTATTTTCTGGTTTTATACTGACGTTATCATTATCCACAATAAGATTTACATACTGATTCATTATATCTATACCACTTACATATTGTATAAATTTGTATTTGGAACCTCCCCCCATCCTTGCACTGAATTCTAATATATATATTTCCTGATTACGCAAAATAGCCTGTATCAGCATGGGGCCTTTCTCTAACTCAAAAGCATTACATATTTGTATAGCCGTTGAAATAATCTTCTGTTTTATCAGATCATCTATCTCCACTGGATATAAACTCTGATATATAGTAAATATACCCTTTTCAATATTCATTTTTTTCGTTTCTGATACGGCAAGCAATTGCGGTTTTCCATTGTCAATCCAAAGGTCTACGGACAATTCTTTTCCTGAAATATATTGTTCTATCACTACTTTTTTGCTACGACTCAGTTGAAATGCATTTTTAACGGCAGTTTCTAACTCCTTTACATTATTTGTTTTTATAACACCTTTTGAACTATTACAGTCACAGGGTTTTACCACATATGGGAAATTTACTAATGTCGATAACTCAATTTTATCTTCTTTCTCATACATTCTGTAATCAGCCGATGGAACTCCATATTCTTTAAACTTTTGCTTCATATAGAATTTATTTGTTACATTTCTTGCCTGATTACTATTAAGATAAAATGATAATCCTAATTTTTCTGATACATTAGCTGCCGTAAGTAAGGCCTGGTCTGTACAAGCTGTAATTACCAGATTGACTCTTTCTTTCTTCGCAAATTCACATATTCTATCTTCATCCAAAGTACTAATCTGTGCAAAAAAGTCTGCTTCCTTTTTTGCAGGAGGATTTTCAAAATAATCCGCTAATAGTACTTCATAATCTCTCTTTTTTAGTTCTTTTATTAAAGCAATCTGGTCATAACCTCCTGCCAAAACTAATGCTTTCAATTTAGAATTTTTCTTTTCATCTTTCATATCACATTTCCCATTTATCTCAAGATTTGAATAATAGTATCTATTGTCCCTATCTGCATTTTCTCATAAAACGGAAGTATCAGTACTCTTTGAGAGATATAACGTGCTACATCCAATTTATTGTTTTTATATTTATTTCTAAAGCAAGCCTGATCCGCAGTGATAGGATAAAAATATTTTCTTGCATATATATTGCTCTCATGGAATTTATCATATATCTCATCCCTTGTAATTCCATAATCATCTTCAATAATAATAGGGAAATATGCAAAATTATTTGTTGCCTCCGTATTTGTTGCAAAGAAACTGATTCCTTTTACTTTTTCCAGACCCTGCCTGTAATAATTGTAACGTTCCTGCCTGTTTTTTAGCGCTTCATCAAGATGTTTGAGATTGCACAATCCCATAATAGCGCAAAACTCATTCATTTTCGCATTTGCCCCAACGGAAGTTACCAATTCTTCCCCTCGTATCCCAAAGTTCTTTAAATTATATAACTTTTCATACATCTTATGATCTGAAAAAGTAACCGCTCCGCCTTCTATCGTATTAAATACTTTTGTTGCATGAAAGCTAAATATTGAAGCATCTCCATAGTTTCCAATACCTTTTCCTTTATAGGTAACTCCGAAGGCATGAGCCGCATCATAGATAACTTTCAAATTATATTTATCCGCTATCCGTTGAATTTCTTCCACATTACACACATTTCCATAGACATGAACCGGTACAATTGCCACCGTATGCTCAGTAATTAAGTCTTCTATCTTCGTCTCATCAATTGTTCCATCTTCTTCCTTTACATCGCAAAATACCGGTTTCAGGCGATTTCTGGCAATTGCATGTGTCGTTGAAATAAAAGTAAACGGGGTGGTGATCACCTCTGAGCCTTCCGGAAAATCAAATGACTGAATAGCTAATTCCAACGCCATATGTCCATTCACCATAAGAGATAACTCTGGTACTCCCAAATATTCTTTTAATGCCTCTTCCAGTCGTTTATGATAAGTTCCCATATTGGTGAGCCAGTGGCTCTCCCATAATGGTTTAATTGCTTCTATGTATTCTTCGTAGGGTGGCATGGAAGATTGTGTCACCAATATTTTTTCATTTGTCATTATGTTTTCCTCTTTATTATGCATTTCCAGACAAAGTGACTAATTATTGATTTCATTGAGTATAGAAGAAAGCATCTGACTCAGTTTCCTTGCACCTGAATCACTTAAATGATCCGTATCATTGAAATCAAAGTCATTGTCAAAACTGCTATCCTCCACCAGATCCAAAAGATGCACCGTTCCATCTACCTTATCAAGAACCGAATAGAAGATGTTCTTATATTCCGGAGTCAAATACTTTAAATACTGGCTTGATGCAGGCATTGCTGTCAGCAGCAAATTGATACCTCTGTCATTGCAAAAGTAAACAAAATCCTGAAACACACCCAGATTTTCATTAAACGAAGCGGTATGTTTAATAGCCTTGTTATGACTTTCTGCCCTGGTCTTTCCAGCCTGGTCTTTCTCTTCTTCTGAAAGTTCACTCCAACTTTTCGATACCGCATTCCATACTACCGTAGCGCATCGGTTACGAGGACGCTTTTCATTAAAAAATCCATCTTTATAATCCGTTGTTGCATATGTATTTATAACCTTTTCAAGATCAATCAGATTTCCCTGCATATAATATTCGTCCTTGGGCGGCAGAATAAGACAATTATGGGAATCATGAAGCAAAGGATAATACACTTTGGATATTCTTTGTAATTCAGATGGTGTTTTTGCTAAAGACAAATCACTGAAGAAACAATAATGCCCCACACAAAGAACTATGTTTTTAATATTTCTGTTAGTCTCACATGCCCTGCAAAGAAGTTTTATGGAGTAATACAGGTCTTGAGAAATCGAAGACATATTTACCGCATTATCTATATACTCCAGATCTATCCCAAACGCACCATATGATGAGCCGGATATCAATGTCGTAATATTAGTATTTTGAGCCTGCTGCAATGCATTTTTCAAATAGTAATAATCGTGGTTATTATAATATTCCTGATATACCCGCGCAGACAATTCTTGAAAAAGCTGTTCATAAATAATCACATGATATTCTTCCAATCCTGTTATCGACGAAACATCCGATTGGGATACAATAATCAAATCACTATATAAAACATTATCTAATGATAATAGTGGAACAATCGTTACTGAATCATAAAACATTAATGACACAGTTTGTATTGATAAACCTTTTGACTCTTTCACATATATTTTCATTGCTTTTCCTCCATAGAAGGCCAAGAACAAAGAAAGAAAAAATGCCGCTATTACACGTTCCTGCAATAGCGGCATCTATGCCTGACTAATATTTTTTGCCTCCATGCAACCTTGTTCATCCTTGAATATATCACGCATTCTGTGATACATTGTTTCTTATCTATTTATTTTACATATATATCGGACAGATGGCAAGAAATTCTTAGTGAGAAAAATGAAATCCCGACAGATATTCATCCTGACTATGCCCCGGATGATCTTTTTGTCTTGCGTGTCTTCTTGCGATTTCTTCTACCTGCTTTCCATATTGCAACGCATCATAAATGATATTTCTTACCGGCATGGCATAATGAATTCTGGTCTGATTTTCTATTCCCAACAATACATAGGTCATACTTTCATCCCGTTTAATGCTTACCCTCTTTAGAATATCCCGATATTTTTGAACAATCTTCTGTCCTTCTTCACCGCCAAACGGAGTCCCGATATCTGCCTACACTTTATCCGTCAACGCAAAAACACCCTTGTTGCAACATTCCCATTTTCACCCAATGAAATCAGCGGTGATACACCCGAATAAAACATTTTTGAACTAAATAAGATTTGATCTGTTGTCAGAATTGATATTCTGTGAATTTACAATAGCATATTGTTCCCGATAAATCAATCATAATTTGTACAGCAAAAAAGGAAGCAAATATTTCTATCTGCTTCCTTCCGACTGTTTTATTTACTGTTTATTGTCGTACATCTGGGGCTGCACATATCCGGAGCCGCTCATGCTCTTGTAGTAGTCAAAAGCATTCTTGGCGTTCTTACGTCTCTGACCGATGCTTGCCCGCTCTCTGGCGAAATAGCTTTCGATCAGCTTTTTATTTCGGGCCTCCTGAGCCTGTACGGACACGCTGAGTTCCGTCACCTGGCTGACCTTCTTCTGGAGTTCACGGATCTGCGCCGCGTAGCGTTCTCTGTTGCCTTCCAGTTCCTTCGCCAGCTTCGCGTACATGATCTCAAAGCCTTCATCCAGATGCACTACCTCGTCGATCAGGTGCTGTTTTTCCTCCACAGCATCATCGAACAGGCTCATATCCACCTTTTCCGCAGAAAAGATCTCTTCCTGACGTTTGTTATAGTCCTGAATCTTCCGCAATACTTCCAGCTTCTTATCCAGGCTCTCTGACAAAATGGTAAGCTGATTCTCCATCAGTCATTTCCTTTCTTTGCTCCCGCCTTCATGACTTCCTTCCAGTTGTCACGAATGGCATGCAGGTGGGTATTGATCTCTTCGAGAATTTCCTTATCTTTTTTGACATTGGCTTCCACAAGACGTCTCTCCAGATAAGTATAGATGTTGTCGAAGTCCTTGGAGACTTCGTATTTCATATCCAGGGTGGAATGCAGATATCCTATGATATTCTGCACCTTGCGGATATTTTCATGTGCCTTGGGTACATCAGATTTTTCCACAGCCATTTCTGCAATATTGCAGAACTTGATTGCTCCGTCATAGAGCATCAGAGTCAGTTCCGCCGGGGATGCCGTCAGAACCTTGCTGTTGTTATACTGTGCATAAGCACTGGGTAATGCCATATCATGATCCTCCTAACAAGCTGGTCACCGCGCTGGAATTGCTCTGCAGCTTTGCCAGTGCAGTCTCCATTTTGGAGAACTTGGAATACCACTTGTCTTCGTAATCGTTCAGCTTATCTTCCAAGTCTTTGATCTTGCTTGTATAATCATCATAATCCGATTTCATCTTTTTGTCATCATAAAAATTACCGTAGGTACGATAACCTTCTACAGACTTGGAGAGATCGCTCATTTTGCTGTACATATTTTTGAACAGGCCGGAGAAAAAGCTTACGACCGTATCGGGATCGCTGCTGATCATGCTCTTAAGCTTGTCTGCATTACCGGAGGTGCTGGAGTCTTCCGCATCACCGTCAATATGGTAAGCATTCTTCTCATTTTCCGCAGCGGTAAAGTAACTCAGGGTCTCAATACCGAAATCGCTGAGGTACATCTTCTTGCCATTGACTTCCACACTGCCTGCCATGATCTCTTTCAGGGCAGAGCTTACAGTAGACAGATTGCTGTCTCTGCGAAGCAGGGCATCCTTGATCTTGGTCTCGTACTTCTCTACTTCGGTATCGGACATGGCATCCTTCTCATCATCGGTCAGGGGCTCATAGCCTCTGGCAGAATCTGCGTTGTAAAGCTTGTCCATCTCGTTGATCAGAGAGTTATATTCCTTCAGGAAGCTCTTGATCATATCGTAGATACCGTCTACGTCATCCTGTGTGGTCAGGGTGATCTCTTCGTCTGCCCCGGTCTCCTTCAGAGCCGTGATGGTCAGACCGTTGATGGAAAATACATTCGTATTGCTGGTGTAGTCGGTGTTATTCAGCGTGATCTTGGAATCCTGTCCCTTGATATAGCTGGCATCGCTGACACCCAGTCCTTTCAGCAGGTCATCTGCGCCGGTTCCGGTGGCGGTAATGGAGAAGTTGCCTGCTTCGCCGGAATCCTTTGCACTGATATAAAATCTCTGCTGTGTGGTATCAAAGTTGGCATTCAGTCCGGCTTCTTTTAACTTGGACAGGACATCGGAGATCGTGGTGTCCTTGGTAATGTTCAGATCCACACTGGTATCACCGTTCTGGATTGTGAGGGTGGTATCGTCTCCGGTGGTAAAACCGTCAACAGTGCTGCCATCGCTGCTCTTGATTCCCAGATCGGACAGTTTGGTCAATGCATTCAACTTGGTATCTGCCGTTACATTATCCTTCAGTGACAGTTGGCCGCCGGTCATATAGGCTGTCTTCGCCAGCTGTGATACCTTAAGGGTCTGTACGCCGGTCATAGCGCCGTCACCGGTGATAACGCTTACCGCATTACTGTCGGATACTTTGGTCACTCTCTTGCTGTATGCGGATTCAAAACGCATATTGTTTACAAACTTGGACTGCAGATTCTTGATCTTGGTATTCAGTTCCTTCCAGGCTGTCTGTTTCCATTCCTGTTTGGTCTGAGCCTTCTTCGCATCATCCACCTTGGTCTGCTTCGCAGACACCAGCTGCTGGATAATACTCTCTGTGTCCATTCCGGAAATCAGTCCGGATAATCTCATTGTTGATGATGCCATATCGGTATCCTCCTATCTCTTCTCGTCCACCAGAATACCCGCCATCTCCCATACTTTGGCGATCATATCCAAAGTCTTCTCAGGAGGAAGCTCTTTGATGACCTTCTTGGTATCCTTATCTATGATCTTAATGGTTACGCGGTTGGTTGCCTCGTGGATGCCAAAGACAGCTTCTGAATGAGACATCATGTTCTTATTCAGCTTCTCTACCGCTTTCTTGATCTGTTCGTTGGTCACCTGCTGTTGCTGTTCGCTGTTGGCATCGGCAGATGTATTATTCTGCTCCTTGCCCTGGGCATTCTCAACGACTGCGGTCGTCTGATCAAGCTTGTCTGCTGCATTCACATTAGCAGGATTGTATTCCGAGGAATTCTCCTCTGTGGTTACTTTGGTCACAGTGTTCTTGGCAGCGGCCGTGTTCTGTGCCTGTACTGTCATTACACTGGAAATCGGTTCTATGGTCATAATGGTCACCTCCGTGTGATATGAAAGCGCCTTCCGTGGGCGCACGACCTTGCTTCTCTAAGGACTGTATCGGTAAATTCCTCCAAAAAATTAATAGGAGATGCAAAAATTTGCACCTCCTATGCCTAATTTCCTATTTTTCTTTTTACCCCAACAGATTCTTCAATGCCGCCATGCCTTCGGCATCCACAGAGGCCTTGTTGGCTTCCTGGATCTGGAGGTAGACTTCCTTGCGGTAGATGGGCACTTCCTTGGGGGCGGTGATACCGATCTTGACCTGATCGCCCTTGACTTCCAGGATGGTGATCTCGATGTCGTTGTTGATGACAATTGCTTCGTTCTTCTTACGGGACAATGCCAGCATCTTACTCACCCGCCTTTCCGGATTTCAGGATATCGTATACCGGGTATTTTACCGGGTATTTTTCTCCCTCGAGGATGATCTGGCAGGCCTTCCGCTCCTCCACATTGATCACAAAAGGTCCCTGGAGGTTCACGGTCATCTGGGTCAGATCTGCAGGTACGGTCACGGTGACCATAACCAGAATATTCTCCGGGGTCAGGTTGCCGACACCGGTGAGCAGTTCATCATCCACTTCCGGATCATACTGGGGATTGACTAACAGAGGATCCATGACCGGCATAGCGAATCCGGGCTCTTCCAGAGACTGCAAATAACGGATGCCCACACTGCTACCCTTTTCCTCATCGTGAAGCATGGTAAAATGCTTCAGCTCCGGAAATCCGATGATCCCCTTGTCAAAGGTGATGATCTTATCGTCCGCAATCTCAACTTCTCCGAAAAATTTAGTATTAATCTTCATAATATACCTACGCCTTTCTGTAACCTGTTCTCCTAGATGAAATTCAACAGCGTTGTCTGCATCACCTTACCGGTAGCCATCAGCGCTGCCTCATAAGTCATTTCTGCGCTCTTTAAGTCGATAGCGGTCTCGGTAACATCAATATCCTCGTTCTCACTCTTCAGTGTCTCAAAGGTGGTCTTCTGGCTCTTCATACGGTTGTCGATCAGTTCCAGTTTGCTGCTTCTGGTACCACAGTTGGTGATACACAGGTTCGCGTCATCCAGATAGCCCTGAAATGTGGTAATGCCGCTCTCGAACAGCTTCTGGCTTTTATCCTTGGACAGGGTCAGAGCCTTTTCCACCGCTTCCATCTGTTTGGCGAGAATATCCACATCGTCTCCGGTGGCATTCTCCTGCAGTCCCTCGATCTTACTCTTTGCGGTCTCCAGATCGATCACATCCTGCATGGCCTGTACCAGATCGTCCACAGTACGGCCGATGCCATGCTGGAAACACTCATCTGCAGTGGAATTCACGCGGATCGTCTGGTTGAATCCCACATCGTATTCGATCACCTGCTTCTCGGAAGTGCCGGTGAGATAACTCTGGTTGTATTCGGTCGTCTTTCCTTCTGCATCGGTGCTGGTACATGCAAAATAATGCTCGGGTCTTAAATCGCCCTTATTCCAGTGGTTCTTCTGGTAGGTCACGCGGATCTCGCCTTCGTTGGTGCCGGAAGTCGTCGGATCATCCTTGCAGGCCATCAGCTTTTCATACTGGTTCTTGCCCAGCAATATCTCGCCGGTATCCCGCACATAGAAAATATCGTCATCCCCCAGCTGGCTGTAGGGATCCTTTGTGGAAGAGAACTCCTTGATCTGCGGATTGCCGCCGTTGGCATCCGGCCAGGTCACTTCCTTATAGCTGCCGTCCGCCTGTTTTTCCTGGAAAGTAATGGAGGGTGTCGCCCCTTCCATACAGTCATCATAGGCCAGCTGGATACGATATACCTCTGTGGAACTGATGCTTTGTTCGGTGATATCCTTGTAATCCGCACCGTTATAGTTGGCTGCGGTAATATCCAGCAGTTTGCCGGTGTCGACCTTGGTCATCTGGGTAATGGAATTGTTGTCCAGCTGCTCCGTGATCTTATATTTGGTATTGTATTCCTTATCAAAGCTTAAGGAAGTATCGGTACGGTAACCGGTGAATACATAACGTCCCGCATAGTCGGCGTCTCCGGTACTGTATACCTCTTCACCCAGAGCCTTCAGCTGTTCCAGAATGATCTGACGGTCTTCCGATTTCAGATCTCCGTTGGAGCCTTTGGTGCATTGTTTGATCATATTGGTCATGATCTCTGTCAGATTTTTCAGTGCATCCTCTGTCACATCCAGCCAGCTCTCCGCATCGGGAATGTTCTTGCTGTAGTACTGTGTCACCTCCGTTACATTACTGCGCAGGCGCAGGGCACGGATGGATACCACAGGATCGTCGGAAGGACGGCTGACCTTCTTCTGGGTGGACATCTGGGTACTCAGCTTATCCTGATATACTTTATTCGTATTGATATTGGACAGATTATTACGCTGCATGATCTTGTTCGTAATTCTCATAATGTTCTCTTGTCCTTTCTCTCTATAGAATTCCATACCATTATTGCCATCACACTGAAAAAGCATTTATGCTTTTTCCTGTATGAAACTTAGAACTTCTTCACGAAAGTGCCTTTGCACTGAGTGACTAGAAGTTCTTTTCATACTAGACTCCGGTCTCCAGAATCAGTCTGTCATAGACTTCTGTCAGTGTCTGGATCATTTTGGAAGCCAGATTGTATCCGTTCTGGTATTTTACCAGATTTACCGCTTCTTCATCCTCATCTACACCGGAGATGGAGATTCTCTGGTTGTCGATGGTATTGGAAATATCCTTAAAGCTTGCGTAGAAAGTATTGGCTCTGGAAGCATTCAATGCCACATCCGATAAAATACACTGTAAAAATTCGGAAGCATTACAGCCACGGAAACTCATCTTGCTCTTATCCGTTGCCAGATTTTTCAAGTCATTCAGCAGATCATTCTGTTCCACACCGTCTGCTGCATCGTAACGGTTGGCCATCATGCCGGGATCCTGCTCCATGGCATCCAGAATGTCAAAATTCTTCGCGGTCAGACGATAGTAGCTGTCGTCATTGACTTTTACCGTGATCTTGCTGCCTGCCGTCTTCTCCTGCTTGTCGTATCTCTTGGTATCGTCATTTAACAAAAACTGCTCCCCGCCGGTAGCTGCATTACCGGTGAACATCTTCACCCCGGGATCTCCGCTTCCGCTGTAGCCGGAAGTCAGGATATCGTTGAACTTCTGGGAAAATGTACGGATCCACTCATTCATCTGACTCATATAATAAGGGATTCCCTGATAGGACAGGTCCGTACCGATCTCTGCCTTCTTGCCCACACGGTCATTTGTGACCGCACGGGGATTCTTCTCATTATCCGATAAGGTAAAAGTATAGGTATAGGTTGCTTCGCCATTGGCATCGTATTCACAGGTATATTCCCAGGAATCGTAATAGAATTCCTGATTGCCCAGATCAATGACACCACCCTGATCCGACAGATTACACTTATTCAGATCCTGCAGATAGGCTTTGGTTACCTTTACGGTTACGGTATCATGGGTCTTGCCATCCACGGTAGTGGTGCCGGTAGCGGTCACCTCTCCGGTGAAATTCTCCCCGTTATTACCGTCACGCATCTGTATCAGTCCTGCCAGATCGCCGCCCATGGCCGCGTTGTACAGGTTGAATTTCTGTCCGTCTGACCAGTAAACATCGTAAAGACCGTCAATATCGGTCTGGTTCACTTTCTCGTAAGCGGTTCTTGCCACGCACTCCAGACCGTTATAATCGCTGCCGTCCACCAGCATCTGTCCGCCGGCGATCTTGACCATATACCGGTTGGCTCCGGTCTCCCGGTTCTCGTTGTTGGCATCGATGATCGGGGTCTCCTTGACCTCTACGTCCACGATCTTGGACAGTTCGTCTACCAGCAGAGTTCTGCGGTCACGCAGTTCATTGGCTTTCGTTCCGGCCAGTTCAATGGTATTGATCTGTTTATTCAGAGAGGCGATCTCACCGGCGATGGAATTGATCTGATCCACCTTCAGTTTGATCTCCTGATTGATGTCTTTCTGTACTTTCTCCAGATTGCCCGCCATACCGTTGAAATACTCGGTCAGGGCTCCGGCATATCCTACGAACTGGGACTTGGCCGTAGCACTGTTGGGATCCTTTAACAGCGCCTGCATTCCGGTGACCATCAGCTGATCGAAGATCGTCTTGAATCCGGTGCTCTTGCCGTCATCATCAAAATAGGTCTCCAGCTGCTGCATGTAGTACTGCTTCATGTCGTACTCTCCCAGCTTGGCATTATTGTCCCAGAATCTTCCGTCGTAGAACTCATCCCGGATACGCTCAATGGCCAGTGTCTCTACACCAGCACCGGCACAGCCGTAGGTCTGGAACACCCGCAGGGCATTGGATGCCTGCTGTGTCACCTGCTGTCTGCTGTAGCCTTCCGTCTGTACGTTGGCGATGTTGTTGGAAGTGGTATTCATGGCAGCATTGCTGGCCAGCAGTCCTGTATATGCAATATTTAATCCAAAAAATTGTGAGGGCATAACTTACCTCCTTGGTTCTTACGCATCAGACACCCAGCGTGGAAATAATGTGTTCCAGCATTTCGCTGATCACGTTGATATAACGGCTGGATGCATTGTATGCATTCTGGAACTTGATCATATTGGACAGTTCCTCATCCGTGGAGACACCGATGACCTGTTCTCTGGCGCTCTGTGTGGATTCCACGGTGCTGACCTGATTCTCATAGATGCTCCGGAATACATAGCCGGAATTGGATACCTGAGATACCAGATCGGTATAATAATCTACAAAAGTAGTCTTTTTCTGTACATTGGGATTCAGTGTGTAGGCTTCCTCGGTAAAGGCCGCTTTCAAAGCTTCTGCGGTCTCCTTGTCCTCGGAACCGTCTGCCAGACGGAAGCCCAGCTTGGAAGGTTCCTTCATCAGTTCGGCATTCACCTGCAGGTTGCCAAGGGTGTACAGGCTCTCGGGGCTGTCCGGATCTTCTTCCTTCATGACCCAGTACTCGGTACCGTCCGCTGCGGTTACCTTCTCGTAACCGTCTGTTGTGACCTTGGTAAACAGCTGTATGGGACTGCCATCCGACACGCGCATATAGCCGTCCGGATCCACGGTGCAATACCGGGCATCCTTCAATACCGTGCCGTCTGCCAGTGTCAGATCTCCGGTCTGCACGCCCGCAGCTTTCGCCAGAATATCGTTGACCTTGGTCACCACATTGTGGATCATCTGGTCGAACTCACCCTGGATATTCATGACAACGGACTGGGATACACTGTCGTATTTTCCTTCTGCCAGATCCGTATAATTGGCTCTGTGATCTCCTCTGGCCAACAGCATTGCCTTCAGGCCGCCGATATCCGTATTCAGGTCGGAAGAGATCTCAATGGAGAGGTCAAATACTTCCGCACCGTCGATATTGTAGACTCTGGTGCCGTCATCCCGCACGGTATAGGTGGCATCCTGCGGCCAGAACGGCGTATAGAATCCGGTGGCTTCATCCGTCTTCATGGCGATCTCATAGCAGGTTCCGTCTTTCACGAAATCCACACCTTCGATCTGCACGGAGACACTGCCGTAACGGTCTTCGGAAAAAGTCATATTGGTCAGTTCCGCCAGTTCATCCAGGATCTGGTTTCTCGCGTCTCTCAGGTCGTTGGCATGTTCAATGCCGCCGCTCTCAATGGCACGGATCTGATCGTTCAGAGTCAATAACTGGTTACCGTACTTATTGATCTTATCTACATTCTGTTTGATCTGTGTATTCAGGTTGTTCTGGTAGGAGCTTAAGCCGTCGTATACTGCGCTGGCTCTCTGTACGAACTCAGAAGCTCTCTGTACGATCAGTCCCTGCGTCACAGAACTGCTGGGATCCTTGGAAAGTTCCTGAATAGCCGTCCAGAAGTCCGTCATGGTCGTCTGGAAAGCCTCGCCGTTCAGTTCTCCCAGCTGGCTCTCTACCTCTTCCATAACTTCCGTGGACACTTCATAGAACATACTGCGTCCCGATTCCTTGCGGTATGTCTTATCCAGGAAATAATCTCTGACCTGTTTTACACGGGAATATGTGACACCCAGACCTGTCTGCTTGTTGGAAATAGACTTGGGGTCTGTCGATAATGTGACATAAGCTCTGTTAGATTGCTGTACCTGTTGTCTGGTATAGCCGGTGGTGTCCACATTAGAAAGATTATGCGCTGTGGTGTTCAGCGCATTCTGACTTGTCTGTAATCCGGACGAACCTATATATAAACTACCCATTAATGGCATAAACTCTCACCTCTGTATCAGGGAATCTTTCGCAGATCCCCGGGATTAAGATCTTACTGCTTGGCATCAAACCCGTGGTCGATAACGCCCATGGTGTCGCCTGCGTTGTAAGCTCCCCGATTGTAATTTGCTGTCTCGGGTGCCGCCTTGGATGCCTGGAGGAGATTCATCTCGAATTCCACCATTTCCAGCGCGCTGTTTAGCAGTTCACTGTTCTGCTCGTTCACACGCTTCAGTCCCCGGACCGCCGCCTGTAATCTGTCATGAGAATCTGCCAGAGCCCTCTGTTCCGCAGGGCGTGCAGATAACATGGTGATCAGATTCGGCAATTTCAAATCATTAACATCCCTGTTCAATACATCGGCTATATCCGCAGTCACACCCGCTCTCTGTCTGTCCAGATTGTGGATCCTGCTGACCAGCTCCTGCTCCTCGTCCGTGATCTTTTGTAATTCTGCAAGATCGCCGCCTGCAATGATCGGTGTCTTGCGCTGTGATAACTGAAGCAGAGCCTCGTACTCCGTACTCTCTCTGTCCAGTACATCTATCAGGTTTTCCATTAAACTAGCCAAGGAACTACCTCATTTCTTCCTGTTTTTGAAGCAGCTTCTCCGCAAAGCCTGCATTATCCACTCCATAAGTGCCGTTCTGGATTCTTGCTTTAATGGGAGCCGTTAACTCTTCCCTGATATCAGGTGCTGCTGCCACTGCTGCCTTCGCGGTCTGGAAATCCTTGCCCTGGCTGCTGATCTGCAGTCTGTCCGTGTGTGATGCTGTCTGAGTCTTCTGAGTCCTGCTGACTTTCTGTGACTGATACAGCTGCTGTACCTGTGTATACGCTTCAATACGCATATCGACTCCTCCTTCCCGAATGTCTTTTATGTTTCACAATATGTATCGGACTAAATCGCAATTACTTTAGCCCTTGTGAAAAAAAAGTAACGATCCGGGCCTCCTGTACGGATACCTCCGGATCGTTACCAGACACGTCAATATGCATTTTCGTTGCGGATCTCACTGTCTACCCGCTGCACCCGGTAGGTCTTGTCCCCCACCGTTACGGCAGACACCGTATCGTCATGGGCATACAGTCCTTCTTCCACATAGGAGAACTTTTCTGGGGTTCTGCCCTCTTCCAGGATCTGGATCAGCGTTTCCACTCTGGGGCCGTGCAGGGGATTGCATTCCCCGATACAGGTGATCTCATCCTGCAGCACACAATCCATGGATTCCGTGCTGACGCCGTCGAAGGACAGGATCATGATATTTCCCGCCGCCAGATCACTGCCGACCTTTTTCCCGGCTGCCCGTATGGCCTCCATGGCACCGAAAGCCTCATTGTCATTCTCGCAATAGACCACATTGATATTGTCATATTTTTTCAGGAAAGCCTCCATGACCTCCTTGCCCTTGGCCTGGGTAAATTCTCCCGATACCTGATCTAGCAGATCCCAGCCGTATCTGGCCGCACCCTGTTCCAGTCCTCTGGTACGTCCGATCTGAGCGGAAGCGCCGATATTTCCCTGAATATTCACAATATGAAGGTCCTCCGGCGCGATTCCCTTGCTGATGGAAAAGGAATTGAGCCACTCCGCCATTTTCAGGCCTTCCAGTTCAAAGTCCGAGCCAACGAAGCAGGTGAACAGGCTGTCATCCTCCACGTCCACCTTACGGTCCACGATGATCACCGGAATCCCGGCATCCTTCGCCTCTCTGAGCACCGTATCCCAGCCGGTCTCCGTCACCGGTGCCAGCACGATATAGTCTACCTCCTGCTGGATAAAGGTACGGATCGCCCGGATCTGGTTGGCCTGCTTCTGTTGTCCGTCTTCGAAGATCAGGTCATATCCGGCCTCTTTTGTAAAAGTGCTTTTCATGGACTCCGTGTTGGCGCTGCGCCAGTCGGATTCCGCCCCCAGCTGGGAGAATCCCACCACGATGCGGTCCGTCTGCGTCTCTTCTGCCCCATTGTCTTCCGCGGTATTCTGTCCCGCGCCACAGCCGGTCAGCACGATTCCCAATAACAGCAGCATACCTGCCAGCCACTGTCTTCCTGTTCTACATTTTTTCATAGTTGTCTGGTCATCCTGTTCTGTCATACTCCCTGTCCGGAACATTTTCGGGTCATTTCAGGACAGGTTCTTTCTCTGTATGGAAATATGCCACAGAGCTCTCCAGTTCCCCGGAGATTTGTTTCATTTTATCACAGTTTGTGCCCACTGTCTGTATCTGTGTCAGGATTTCCTCAATGTTCGCATTCACCTGCTGATTGTTGGCGGCATTTTCCTCGCTGATGGCACTGAGGCTGCCAATATTTTCCAGAATATCCTCTTTCTGCTTTGACAGATGCCCGGTCTCCCCGGCAATTTTACGGATCTCTTCCGAAGAATGCCGGATGCTCTGTTCCAGCTGTCCATACTGCTGTCTGGTGGCAAGGATCTGGTCCTGTTCTTCCCGGATGATACCCTTTACCACATCCGCCTGCTCCACGGTCTCTCCGGATTTTGCCATGATTCCCTGTGCCAGTTCCTTGATCTGTTCGGCTCCGGCGGCACTCTGTTCCGATAGCTTACGGATCTCCTCCGCCACCACTGCAAAGCCTCTGCCCGCCTCCCCGGCTCTGGCGGCCTCAATGGAGGCATTCAGACTTAAGAGATTGGTCTGTCCGGAAATAGAGAAGATCAGCTCTACCGCTTCATCGATCTTTTCGATATAGTCGTTGGTCTCATGGATCTTTGCCGTGATGGTGTCCACGGATTCTACTGAGCGACTGCTGCCCGACAGGATCTTTTCCATGCCTTCACCGGCTTTTCTGCTGTTATCCTGCATTTCCTCCGAATCCTTCTGCAGCTGTCCGGCACTGGTACTGATATCATTCACCGCTTCTCCGATCTCATCCATGCGGTCACTGATATTCTGCACATTTTCCGCCATTTCCTCCGCTGCCGAAGACAGCTGTTCCATGGCCTGGCTGATCTGTGCAGCCTGTTCCATGGTGGCATCGCTTCCCTCCGCCACCTGGTTTACGCTGTTTAAAAGTTCTCCGGACACTTCCTGTACCCCGCCGATGACCTGTGCAAGATTTTGCTGCATCTGCGTGGTATTCTGCAACAGATCCCGAATCTCCCGGACGATGCTGGAAGCTTCTTTTCTGGTGCTTAAATCCCCTTCCGCCAGAGCATCCACTCTGCGGCCGGTCTCTTTCATCCTGCCTGTCAGGGCTTTGCTTAAGAAAAAGCTGATGACACCGAACAGGATCACCATGCCCACCGCACAGATCAGGAATACGATCTCGATTCCACACAGAGCATCCGTGATCTCCTTTTTCCTCTCTCCCGCAAAAGCCACCGCAATGGTCCGTCCGTCATTTACAATGGGAATATAGTAGCCGTAATAGGTATTCCCCTCGATCTCTACGTTTTTATCATAATATCCTTCCGTTCCCCCGGCGGACACAAGATCCTGATCCATGGGGATCTCACGGATGCGATAGTCGTTTTCATTTTTAATGGATGTGGTGGCCGGTATGCCGTCTGCTAAAATAGCCATCTCCAGTCCTTCGTCCTTCAGACTGTCCAGATATTCATAATAGCCGCTGGCATTCATTGCCGTGATCTCATTTTCCTTACAGTATTTTGCCAGATTATCTGCCGTCACATGCAATGTCGTCTGCACACTTTCCTCCAGATTCGTTCTGGTCAGCTGCAGGGATGTGGTGCTTAAGATCACTGTTGCCAGAACGACCGGTGCCAGCGCTAACAGCATCAGTAACAGAAACAGACTGGCCCCCTGCTTTTTCGGAGTCTTTTGCTTTTTTTCTTTTTTTACCTTTGTTTTTTTCATAATCCTTACCCCCTGATATCCGGTGGTTTCCTTTTATTAGCGGAAAAAGAGTGTGACTGCACATCAGCCACGCTCTTTCCGCTCCCCCCATTTTTCAGCTGCTTTATTTATTCTGCAACATTTTCTTTTTTCTTGCGATAACTACGCTCTGTACTACCAGGAACAGGCACAGCATAGCTGCAATGGTGATACCGGTCCACCAGGCCTGATCCAGGCCTGCACTGGATACGATATTCTGAATGGTGCTTAAGGACAATACACCGAAGAAGGTTCCGATGATATTGCCGACACCACCGGTCAGCATGGTACCGCCGATGATGGAGGATGCAATGGCGTTCATCTCCATACCGCTGGCATGAGAAGCAGAGCCGCTTCCTACATGCAGGAAGTATACATATCCGCCGATACCGGCTAACAGACCGCAGAGCAGATGAGACATGAACTTGGTTCTCTTTACATTGATGCCCAGCATCAGAGCACTCTGGTTGTTACCGCCGACAGCATAGAAGCTGCGGCCCATTTTCGTCCAGCGGAGCATTACGAACATCAGGATGACTACCAGCAGTGCCACGATCACACCGATCTCCACATAGGCATTTACATAATTGCCCAGCTTGTTCACGGAACCCATTCCGGGAACGATCACACGGGTCTCTTTCAATGCGGTGAAGTTCTCATTGGCTACATTGAAGGGCTTGGTATTTACGATTGTTGTCATACCTCTGGCGAAGAACATACCCGCCAGCGTCACGATAAAGGGCTGAATGTCCAGGTAGGCTACCAGGAAGCCCTGTACGATGCCGAAAGCAAGACCGATAGCTACTGCGATCAGCATGGAAACAAATACATTGCCTCCACCAAAGTCCAGATACACCGCACAGCTCATGCTTACCAGCGCCACCACGCCACCGACGGAGATATCGATTCCTCCGGTGATCATGACTAAGCTCATGCCACAGGACAGAATGATCAGTGCTGCATTAGCATTCAGGATATTGAAAAAGGTCTGGGGCTTTAAGAAGCCTTTTCCCTGGAACACAATGGCTCCGATATACATTACGAAGAACACTACGATCGTGATGGTCAGCAGCAGATTGGTATCTGTCATATTTTTTAACTTCTTACCCATATCAGCCAACCTCCTTTACGGCCTTGCCCTGCTTCAGCTTCTTGCCGACAGCGGACAGCCATTCTCTTACTTTGGGAGTACTTAATACTACTAACAGGATAACTACCACTGCCTTGTAAGCGGGGAGTGCATCGGACTGTACGTCGAATTTGTATAAGGTGGTGGTCAGGAACTGAATGACATACGCACCCAGAATGGAAGCTGCCATGTTGAACTTACCACCGCTTAAGGAGTTACCGCCTAGTGCTACTGCCAGGATGGCATCCATCTCGATATCCTTTGCGATAACGGAATAGTTGATGGAGGACAGACGGCTTACTTTGATCAGGGCTGCTACCGCTACGCACAGTCCCAGGATCACGAAGGTCAGGAACTTGATAAATGCGGGATTCAGTCCGTTCAACTTGGAAGAGTTCTCATTGATACCTACGGACTGGGTGTAAAGTCCCAGGGTGGTGAACTTCAGTACCAGGAAGATCACCAGCACACAGGCCGCCGCAATGAAGAACGGAGTGGGAATGGGGATTCCCGGAATGAATCCGCCGAAATAGCTGAAGGTCGGATCACTTACGATAGGAAGCTCGTTGTTGTTGATCCATGCGGCGATGGAACGGCCGGCCGTATAGAGGATCAGGGTCGCTACCATGGGCTGGATCTTGAAATACGCTACCAGCACGCCGTTAAAGGCACCAAAGAGCATGGCTGCCACACAGGCGATCAGGAATGCTACGATGATGGGAGCCTGCAGAGTATCGGGTCTTGAATTGGTACCGCACAGCACTCGTAAGATTACGCTGCCCGCAATGGCGATGGCAGCGCCCACGCTGATATCCTGTCCGCCGGAAGCGGCAGTGACCAGTGTCATGCCGATGGCCAGGATCGCCAGTTCGGAGCCGTAGTCCAGGATCGTCATCAGATATCCGGACAATACCGGATCTCCTGCGCTGTTATATCCCAGTGTGATCTTGAAAAAGCTGGGATCCGCGATCAGATTGAATACCGCCAGGATGATCAGGGCTGCAATGGGAATGAAGATCTGCTGCCGGAACAATCCGCTTAGGAAATTTTTATTTTGTTTTTCTGTTGTCTTTTCCTTACTCATGCTTACTCTCACCTCCGGCAATCGTACTCATAATCTTGGTCTGGGTCAGGTCTTCTCCGGACAATTCTCCTACCACCTTGCGGTCTCTCATGACTACCAGACGGGAACAGGTACGGAGCATCTCGTCGGTCTCGGAAGAAATAAAGGTCACGCTCATGCCTTCACCTGCCAGTTTCAGTACCAGCTTCTGGATATCCACCTTCGTACCGACATCGATACCTCTGGTGGGCTCATCCAGGATCAGGTATTCCGGATGGGTCAGAAGCCATCTGGCCAGGATAACTTTCTGCTGGTTACCGCCGGACAGTGACTTGATGGGAGTCTCTGCGGATGCAGTCTTGATATCCAGCAGTTTGATGTATTCGTCTGCGAATTTATTCGCTTCCGCCCTGGAAATAGGGTGGAAGAATCCACGAAGCACCTGCAGTGCCAGGATAATATTCTCTCTTACGGACAAGTCACCTACGATACCGTCACGCTTACGATCCTCCGGCAGATAACCGATACCGCAGCGCATGGCGTCCAGAGGCTTGTTGATCTTGACCTGTTTGCCGTTTTTCTTCACGGTACCGCCGATGACACGGTCGGCACCGAAGATGGCACGGACACACTCGCTTCGGCCGGATCCCAACAGTCCGGTAAATCCGTTGACCTCACCCTTCTTAATATAGAAGTCAAAAGGTTTGATTCCGGCATCACTGCACAGATCCTTGGTTTCAAACAGAGGCTCACCGCTCTCTGCTTTCTGCTCTGTGGGCTGCTCTCCCTTGATGTCGGACAGGTCATCCAGCTCCTTGCCTAACATCTTGGACACCAGCTGTACTCTGGGCAGATCCTTGATGGCATATTCGCCTACCAGGCTGCCGTCACGCATAACCGTGATCTTGTCGCACACTTCATATACCTGATCCAGGAAATGGGTTACGAAGATGATGCCCACGCCTCTGGCCTTCAGGTCACGCATCAGACCGAACAGCTTTTCTACTTCCTGCTCATCCAGAGAGGAGGTCGGCTCATCCAGGATCAGTACTTTACAATCCATATCTACGGCTCTGGCAATAGCCACCATCTGCTGTACGGCGATGGAGCAGCTTGCCAGCTGTTGGGACGCCTTTGCGGGGATATCCAGATTCTGTAAGATCTTGTCTGCGTCCTCATTCATTTTTTTCCAGTTCTGATAGATCTTGTTGGAACGTCCTATGTACATATTCTCTGCCACAGACAGATTCGGGCAGAGTGTGATCTCCTGATATACGGTACTGATGCCCAGCTTCTGTGCCTCCTGCGGAGAGTGAATGGATACGGCCTTGTCATTACCGTCAATGAAGATCTGGCCTTCATCCTTGCTGTAGACACCTGTCAGCACCTTGATCAGGGTTGACTTTCCGGCACCGTTCTCTCCCATCAGCGCATGGATCTCACCTTTGTTCAGATGGAAGTCCACACCCTTCAGAGCGCGTACACCGGGAAAGCTTTTGTGAATATTTCTCATTTCCAATACTGTTTTATTGTCCAAAAGTTTCACCCCTTCTGTTATCTGATAAAAGAAGCGCGGAGCTAGCATGCGCCGCGCTTCTGGTCGTTTCCGTCAGATTAGATACCGTAGTTGTCTACATCTTCCTGTGTAATAGTGGTTGCATCGAAGCCCTTCTCATCCATGATGATGGTCTTCTCGGAGATGGTCTCGCCGTTCTCCAGCTTCTTGATGATGTCATCAATGTAGGAAGCCTGGAAAGGATTGCACTGTCCATCGTAGTTCCAGTTGCCTGCCTTCAGTTCTTCCAGAGCCCACTTGTTGCAGTCAAAGCCCATAACGATAACGTCTTTGCCAACACCGTGGGAGATATTAGCCTTATCCAGAGCTGCTACAGCACCCTTAGCCATATCATCGTTCTCAGCGTAGATTACGTTGAAAGGAGTACCTGCGTCGATTACGGACTGTACGATCTGCTGTGCTTTCTCTGCGTTCCACTCAGCGGTCTGCTGTGTTACCAGATTGAAGCCGTCGTTTGCTGCTGCGTCATCCAGAGCACCGGTACGACCCTGCTGTGCTGCAGAGCCCATAACACCCTGAATGTGGATAACATTGTATTCGCTTAAGTTCTGGCTCTTTAACCAGTTCACTGCGGTCTCGCCTTCTTTTGCCATATCGGATACGATGGATGCTTCATACAGACTCTCATCTGCATCGATGGTACGGTCGAAGAGGATAACACGGATGCCTGCATCCTGTGCGTCCTTCAGTACGGAATCCCAACCGGCGGTATCTGCTGCGGACAGAAGCAGGTAGTCAACGCCATCCTGAATGAACTTCTGTGCTGCGGTGATCTGCTCATCGTTCTTTAAGCTGTATGCAAAGGATGCTTCGTAGCCGTTAGCCTCGGTGAAGGTATTCTTCATATCCTTATCGTTGGCGGTACGGTAACCGGACTCGTTGGGGTCGTTGTTGATGATACCGACTTTGATCAGATCTCCGGAGGAGCTGGATGCATCTGCGCTTGCGCTTCCGGTTGCTGCGCTGCTTCCTGCATTAGAGGAGCCGCATGCTACCAGGCTGAATACCATGGTTGCTGCCATTACTGCTGCTAAAATTTTCTTCTTCATTGTGTAACCTCCCAATTTGTTTTTGTTCCCCAAAGAACTATTTCTTTGATGATCTTATTGTAAGACAGTCCGGTGTAAAAAACCATGGAGATACCTCATGGAAAAGTTGGATTTTTTATGGCAAAAAAGAACCACCACCGCAAAAAGTTGATTTTTTTACGATAGTGGTTCATTTTTTTAACATTGCGGCAGTCTGACCGTGACGCAGGTGCCTTCCCCATAGGTACTGGTAATGGTGATGCCGTAATTTTCTCCGAAATTCAGGCGGATCCGCTCGTTGACATTATAGAGGCCGTAGATATCGGTCTCCCGGGCCTTCCGGTTACGGATGCCTTCCCGCACCTGCTCTAACCGCTCCGGTGTCATGCCTTTGCCGTTGTCCGTGATCCGTAAGATGCAATCCTCTCCATCCCTCTCGCCCTCGATCCGGATCATGCCCCTGCCTCGCTTGTTCTTGATTCCGTGGTACAGTGCATTTTCCACCAGCGGCTGTAAGGTGATCTTCGGGATCTGGCAGTGGTTCAGGTCTTCCGGAACACAGATCTCATACTGGAGGATGTCCTGATAGCGCATCTGCTGTATCTCTAAGTAGCTGCGGACATGCTGCAGTTCTTCCTTAACCTCCAGAATATCCTGTCCCTGATTCAGGGAGATCCGGAAGAAGTCCGACAGGCTGCCGACCATTTTTACCACCTTTTTCTGCTCACCCGCCTCCGCCAGCCACACGATGGCATCCAGCGTATTATAGAGGAAATGGGGATTGATCTGGGACTGTAACAGTTCGAATTCCGCCTTGCGCAGTCTGATCTGCTCCGTTTTCACCTGCTCTAACAGTTCATTGATCTTGTCGATCATGGTATTCAGGGAATCGCTGAGCACCTGGGCTTCCACGCCGCGCGTCACATCGGACCGCACACTCAGGTCACCCTTTGCCACCTGATCCGTCACCTGGGTCAGGCGCCGGATGGGGCTCGTGATGCTGAGTGGAATATAATAGGATAAGAATAAGAACAGCACCAGGATCAAGGCAAAGGCAATCACCGAAAAACGGATCATATTCACGAAGAAATCCTGATACTGTTGCCTGCTCTCCTGAATGCCCCGGATCTCATAATAAATGTACTGGGACATGGTGTCTCCCACCAGGGATGTCACGATCTGTACGTCGTTTTCCCAGATCTCCATATTGTCCTCGTAGCAGTTGCCCTCTCTGATATTATCCTCGATCCTGCCGATATAGGTCTCCAGATTGTTCAGATATTTTTTCACACTGGTCAGCCGCTTTAAATTCTCCCGGGATTCCGTCAGTTCCTCCAGGCCCGCCACGATCTCGTCCGCTTCCGTCAGCATATCATGCAGGCTGGACTCCTCCAGGGTCTTATTCCCCACGATCAGCAGATAGGTCTCGTAATCAAAATCCTTCTGGAAATCCAGGCTGAACTGACTGGCCATGACGGAGGAATTGATCATTGCTTCGTACCGGCTGTTGTTGTTCCACAGATTATAGAAGCAAAAGATCAGAAATAATACAAAAGGCACCAGAAGGCAAAGATAGGAATATCTTATCTTTGCCACCAGTGTCGAATGTTCATACAGTTCTTTTATCTTTTTTCTCATACGGCATTCCCTCCCCGGCCGCCGGCTAATTGGTGCCGCCCCGATACTGGGTAGGGGTCATTCCCTGCGTCTTCTTGAACAGATAGGAGAAATAGTGGGGATCCTTGTAGCCCACTTCCTGACTGATCAGGCTGCTGCGTTTGCCGGTGCAGCGTAACAGCTCCTTGGCCTTGTTCATGCGGTAGTCCGTCAGATATTTGATGAAGCTCTGCCCGGTCTGCTGGCTGAAGATCATGCTCAGATGATTCGGGGAAAAATTCACATGGGACGCCAGCAGATTCAGGGAAAGTTCCTCGTCCGCATAGTTCTCGTCAATGTATTTCATCACCTGATCCACCACATCGTCATAGCGGCTGCTGGCTGCTTTATCTCTTACTTCCAGCGCTTTCTGCAGTATTCTGGTAATATAGCGGATCGCACTCTCACTGTCCTGCAGGGTCTTCTCATCCTGGCTGGGAGTCTCCAGTTCCTGCGTGTCCGTCTGCAGACTCTCCAGGAAATCCGCCACACAAAAATACGCATCCATGGTGATATACTGTCTGAAAATATTGGATTGCAGTGCCTTGTTGCTGAGATCCCGGAAAAATTCTTCCACGAAGTAGACCACTTCCTCCCGGTCACCCTGTTTTAAGAATTCCTGGATTCTGGTGCGGTCGATCTGCTTGGGATTGACTTCCTTGATATCAAAATTGTCTTCCTTCTGGGCTTCCTGTGTCATATGTCCGCTGTCGAGGATCCGGCTGTCCTGCACCAGATATCGGTGAGCAAATGCATGGCTGGCCTGTTCGAAGGATACCGGGAGCTCCCGCAGGCGGTTCACGGGTCTGCCAATGCCGCCGAAATACCGCACATGCTCATAGCCCTCCATAATATCCTTGATCCGTTCGATGTATTCCTGCTGTAACAACAGTAACTGCTCCTCGGAATCCGATTTCAATAAGAATGCTTTGCCCTCCAGATTACGGTCAAAAGCGATCACTGTCCTGCCGTCCTCCAGTCCCCGAAGCTGTTGTTCGATCCGGATCAGGCTGCCGGAATATTCATCCTGTGCATGCCGCAGGGACTGGGTCTTGAACAGAATGATATTGTACCAGGGTGCCGACAGGTCGATCCCCAGTGTCTCCGCAGACTCCAACAGTTCCGCCACGGTGCTCTCGCCGGTGACCAGCTCCTGGAACAGTTTTCTGCGCTCACGGAGATTGTTTTCCTCCATCTCCTGCAGATATCGCTCTCTGATCTGGATGGCTCTGCGTTTTTCCTCGATCCTCGCTGACAGTTCGTCCAGTTCCGCCAGAAGTTCCTCGCCGTTGATGGGCTTGGACAGATACTGGGCCACGCCCAGTTTAATGGCTTCCTTGGCATATTCGAATTCCTGATAGCCCGACAGAATAATGATCTCTGTGTCCGGAAGTTCCTTGCGGATCAGCCGGCTCAGTTCCAGTCCGTCCATAAACGGCATCCGGATATCGGTGATCACGATATCCGGACGTAATTTCTGGATCATGGGGTAGGCCAGTTCTCCGTCGCCGGCCTCCCCACAGAACTCATAGCCATGAGCCTTCCAGTCAATATTATTTTTGATTCCCTCACGGATGACGAATTCATCCTCCACCAAAAACACTTTCAACATTTCTGCGATACCCTTCTTCTATCTGTCCACAGATTCTTTTTATTTCGTTTTCTGCTTCACTATCCATTATTATACATGGAAATTCTTCCTGCGGATAGATATTTTTGGTTTTTTCGTATTCCGTTTTCCGAATGTCCTAGCGGTAGAATACCTCTCCCAGCATCAGATCTCTCTTCAGGTCACGGATCTTCGTATCCTTGTCAATGTATACGGCCTCAATGCCCATCATTGCTGCCCAGTCCCCCATCTGCTCTGCGGTCAGATCGTAGGTGAATGCGGTGTGATGTGCGCCGCCTGCCAGGATCCATGCTTCCGCACCGGTATACAGATCCGGCTCGGGTGTCCAGAAGTTGGTGGCTGTGGGAAGCTTCGGCATGGGCTTCTCCACCTTCTTGCAGTTCACATCGTTGATGATCAGACGGAAACGATTGCCCAGATCGATCAGAGAAGTGGCAATACCATGACCTTCCTTGGAAGTAAATACCAGTCTGGCGGGATCTTCTCTGTCTCCCATGGACAGAGGCTGACACTTGATGCTGATGGGGCCGTCTGCAATGGTGGGGCAGATCTCCAGCATATGGGCTTCCAGAATACCCTCCTTGCCCTTGATCAGATTATAGGTGTAATCCTCCAGCATGGAAGTACCCTTGGCATCCTTTTTGCCGGCGGTCATGATCTTCATAAGACGCACCATGGCTGCTACCTTCCAGTCGCCCTCTGCGCCAAAGCCGTAGCCCTTCTCCATCAGTCTCTGAATGGCCAGACCGGGCAGCTGCTTCAGTGCGCCCAGATCTCCGAAATGGGTAACGATAGCCTGATAGTTCTTCTCTTCCAGAAATCTCTCAAATCCCAATTCGATCTGTGCCTGTACCGCCACATGTTTTTTGAACTCCTCAGGGTCTCTTCCTTCTAATAAAATATTGTACTTCTCGTAGTACTCATCCACCAGTGCATTGACATCGGATGCGGACACGGCATCCACACTCTCTGCGATCTCGTTCACGGGGTAAGCGTCCACTTCCCAGCCGAACTTGATCTGTGCTTCTACCTTGTCGCCCTCGGTTACCGCTACGTTGCGCATGTTATCGGCTACACGCATGACACGGATATGGCTGCTCTCCACCACGCCGACTGCGGTGCGCATCCAGGATGCGATCTTGCCCTGTACCACAGGGTCGGACCAGTGGCCTACTACCACCTTGCGTTCCATGCGCATGCGGGTCACGATGTGGCCGTACTCTCTGTCACCGTGGGCGGACTGGTTCTCATTCATGAAATCCATGTCGATGGTGTCATAGGGCAGTTCCTCGTTGAACTGGGTGTGGAAATGCAACAGGGGCTTGCGATACTCCTGCAATCCCAGGATCCAGGATTTCGCCGGGGAGAAAGTGTGCATCCAGGTGATGACACCGGCGCAGTTCTCATCCAGATTCGCTTCATTAAAAGTACGGCGGATCAGTTCGTTGGTGATCAGCGTCGGCTTCCATACCACTTCATAAGGCAACACACCGGAAGCGTTCAGGGCATCCACGATCTTGTGGGAATGCTCCGCAACCTTTGCCAGGCACTCGTCCCCATACAAGTCCTGTGATCCCGTACAAAACCAGAATTGATAGTTTTTTGTCTGTAACATAAGTAATACCTCCTGTCATTGAATACCATTTTGATAGTACTATTTTACAACTTGTATGCTTCTGCTAACAAGTTGTATTTCCCACCACCAGTTCGGGCTGAATGAGAATCTTTCTCTCTTCCGGTGCCAGAGCTTCCCCGCGAAGGAGTGACAACAGCAGCTGCGCCGCCATTTCCCCCAGTTTCTCCTGCGGGTGGACGATAGTGGTCAGCTGGAACCCTCCACCGATGGCCATGTAGGAGTTGTCATACCCGGTGACGGAGATATCCTCCGGGACACGGATGCCCCGGGCCGTCAGTGCCGGAATGACCTGCATGGCGATCTGGTCGTTATAACAGACCACGCTGTCTAATTGTATCCCCTTGGAGATCAGGCGCAGGATCCCCTCCTGGGGGTGCACCTTCCGGTCCTCCGTGTGGAACCAGATCACCTTGTCCGGATCGTAGAGGACACCGGCTTCCTGCAGGGCCTGTACATACCCCCGGTGGCGGTTCTGTCCCTGAATATCATCCGCCTTGAACACCCCGGCGATCTCCCGGTGTCCCGTATCCAGCAGATATTTTGTGATCAGGTATCCGCCTCTGCAGTCATCCATCAGTACCTGAGGCTTATCCTCCATCCGGTCAAAGCAGCCCTGAATAAACACATAGGGAATGCCGTATTCTTCCAGCCGCTCATACAAATGCAGATGCCTGCAGCTGATCTGGCTCTTGCTGGGTTCGATGATGACACCGTCGATATCCTTCTGCAGCAGTTCCTCCAGGCATCTTGCCTCCTGGCTCCGGGAGTTTCTCGTATTTTTCAACAAAATGCTGTATCCCTGTGCCGTAAGGACTTCGTCGATGCCCTGAATGACCCGGGGAAAAATATAATCCGACAGGTAGGTGGTCACCACGGCAATATTGTGGGACTTATGCTCCGGGCGCACCCGCTCCGACACAAAGGTTCCTTTCCCGTGTACCGCATAGATATAGCCTTCCTGTTCCAGAATGGCCAGTGCCTTGCGGACGGTCTGGCGGCTTACCTGATAGGCGGCAGCCAGCTGGTTCTCCGAAGGGACGCGGCCACCTCTTTGCAGTTCTCCCAGACGGATCTGTTCCTGCAGGTCATGGTGCATTTTATAGTATTTCAGCTGTTTTTCTTCCATAGCTTCCGACCCCGTTCTTTCTCTGTGTAAGGCTCAGTGCCTCAGTGTCTTTCACTTTCCATCAGGATCAGCCGCCGGATCTCTTCCGCTCCGCTGACCCGGTCTCCGTCCATGGTATCATTATGGATCACGTAGTCGCAGATCTTGCGGTTGCGCTTCTCCGCGTCGATGGACAGGATCCGCAGGGTCTTTTCCTCGGTATCATAATCCGAATCGATAATATCGGCGATCAGTTTTTCCTTATCCCTCGCTACATAGATGATATGGGTGGAAAACGAACGCTTCATGGCAATAGCGCCGCACATATCCACGGGGATCACGGCAAATTTCCCCTGATCCAGCAGGGCCTGAATATCTTCTTTTCTTGTGCCATACCGTACCCCGGCGTAGGCTGTTTTTTCGAAAAAATTCATCCGGTCAAAGGCTTCCTCCGGGACATACTTGTGACCGTAACGCCCCGGTTCCGTACAGTAGTTCACCGGGCGGACAAACAGCCCCTGTGGTCCTGTATCCCCGGCCGCCTCTCCGCCGCTGCCGCACAGCGCTTCTGTGATCTCCCGTTTGCCGGAGCCAGATGGTCCCACCAATGCCAGTACCGCCGGAGCCGTGATCTTTTCCGTCTTCGAGGTGGACGCTTTCAGGATCTGTTTCACCAGAGAGACGAATTCCGCCATGGTGTTCACAGACAGCAGGCCCGTCATCTTGGCATTCCAGGGCTTGCGCATCAGCACCGGATATTCCGCCTTGCTCTCCAGAATATTGTGGATGGCATCGTCCAGCACAATATCGAAATGAACACGATCCTTGGCGCTTCCCAGAATAATATTTTCCGGAGGAAGCTCCGGGAACTGGGTCATGATCTGTTCCGCCCGCACTCCCATAAAATGCGGTGACACCGCCGTAATAAAAAAGACGTCCGCGATCTGCATCAGCCTGCGGATCCCCCGTTTGGTCTCCTCCGTGGGAACCTGCCTGCGGTACAGTTCCGGATCGTTATAGAACTCTTTGATCACCGACGTCCGCCCTTCATTGGCCCAGGAAGTGATCTCCTCCATGCGGTAAGGAACTTCCGGATGATATTTTTCATTCGCCATGCGGATGGCGATACTGTTAAACGGGGCGGTAACGTCGTCCCAATCAATACCGATGCTGGGTCTGAGCATGCTGTAATCCTCATTTTCCCGATGCATTTTATCGCATCGTGTAATCTTGCTGCATTATGCATTCCCCGTTCTGGAATGCTTCTGAGATACAATATCTAGAATAACATAAACAGATACACAGCACAATCCATACCATAACCGCTCTTTTGGGCACTTCTTCCGTTGCAACCGGTGTTGTCTATTATGCCAGCCTATTTTCCCTGAATATCTCGCATTTCTGAGGATTATCAACTATTTATTAAGGGTTTTATTGTAATAATGCACAATCGTTTTTTTCTCTATATTGCCCAATTGTCAACACTTTTGAACTATGCTAGTATACTTCATACAGGAGGAGAATTCATGACCAACCGAGAATTATTAGAGACAATAGTAATTAAATTAGAAAATATAGACCAGCGACTCGATAAGGTGGACCAACGGCTCGATAAGGTGGAACAACGACTGGATTCACTGGAAAAACGAATGGATTCACTGGAACAACGAATGGATACCCTGGAAAAACGAATGGATACCCTCGAAAAACGGTTCGATAACCTGGAAGAGCGGTTCGATGCGCTGGAGCAGCGGGTTACCAATCTGGAATCCGGTCAGATTGCTATGGAACAACGTCTTATCAATCTGGAATCCGGTCAGTTCTCTATGACGAGTCGCCTTACTAATATAGAGCTGACTCTTGAGAATGAAGTCAGCCGTAATATCTGCACGATTGCGGAAGCCCATTTAGATCTATCCAGAAAATTTGATCAGGCCTTGAAGGTCAAGGATGATGATGAACTGGTTCGTGTCCGGCTGAATGTATTGGAAAATGATGTCCGAAAAATAAAACAGCGACTGGAAATTGCATAATTGGTTTCTATCAATACCTTATCTTAATTGATAAGGTATTTTTTTGCCCTGCATCTTGTTGACTTATCAACATCTTTGTGTTACACTTCTAAAAGTTGTTGCATCAACTTTTCATAGGAGGAACCATCATGCAGGATCGTTTTGAAAGATTTGTGGTATCTATCACGGAATTGCACCGTTATCTGCAAAAATTAAAGGAACTGGAAATGGGGCAGATGGATCTGAAAGCCGGTTACACCATGTGCCTGTATTATCTGGGAAAGCACCCGGAAGGACTGACCGCCACACAGCTGACGGAGCTATGTAAGGAGGACAAGGCCGCCATCTCCCGCACCTTAAGCCAGTTAAGTGCCAAAGGACTGGTGTCCTGCGAACTGCCGGAACATAAGCGTTCCTACCGCACGCTGTACTATCTGACGGAGGAAGGCCGCACCGTAGTCAAAAAAATCAGTTCCCGGATCTATTCCGCACTGGCCCACGGCGGAGACGGCATGACAGAGGAGCAGCGGGTGAATCTCTATGACTCTCTGGAGCGGATCTCCCACAATCTGGAACAGTATCTCGCAGAGTTTTCTACGGAACACCCCAGGGAGGACTAACCGGCACGAACGAAGACCGTATCTGCCCCCAGGCACCCGCACTCCGGTTCGCTGCTTTATCGCAGAAATATCCGGTCTTTAGACATCCGGTATGATTTTCGGTATAATTTTTATAGAAAGAACAGGTATTTTACACTATGGAAAAAATACGTTTTATCACGGACTCCGCGTCCGATATGAACAACCCCAGAGAGGATGTCACAATCCTGCCTCTGCACATCCGCTTCGATGACAACGAATATGCTGACGGTGTCACCATCAGCCACCGGGAATTCTACGAAAAGCTGATCGAATGCGATACGCTGCCCACCACCAGTCTGGTATCTCCCGCAGTCTTCGAAGAAGCTTATGAAGAAGCCGTTTCTGCCGGAGAGACCGTTATCGTAATCACAATCTCCAGCAAACTGTCCGGCACCTGCCAGAGTGCCCGGATCGCTGCGGAAGACTACGAGGGTAAAGTCTTTGTCGTCGACAGTCTGAACGCCACCATCGGAGAACGGATCCTGGTGGAATACGGCCTGCAGTTGAAAGATCAGGGGCTGACGGCAACGGAAATCGTAGGCGTTCTGGAGGATCAGAAGCATAAGATCCACACCATGGGGCTCTTGGACACTCTGGAATACCTGAAAAAGGGCGGACGTATCTCCCCCACCGTGGCCTTTATCGGCGGTGCTCTGGCTATTAAGCCCGTAGTCGCAGTTTCGAACGGTGAGATCATCCTGCTGGGGAAGGCCCGGGGATCCAAAAACGGCAGTAACTTCCTCATCCGCGAGATTGAAAAGGCGGAGGGGGTGGACTTCTCCAAACCCTTCTGTCTGGGCTATACCGGTCTGAGTGACGAGCTTTTGCAGAAATACATCCACGACAGCGAACACCTCTGGAAAGATTACGCCAAAGACCTCCCTGTCAGCACTCTGGGAGCCACCATCGGAACCCATGTGGGTCCCGGCGCTGTAGCCGTTGCTTTCTTCGAGCATTAAACCTGTTACATTTTTTTCATTTGCCCAAAAACAGGACTTATTTCCCATATTAGCCCCACTGACAAATTTCTCCTCTTATGGTATATTATAGATTCATTTTATATTGTTTATTGATTTGCTACATTACCAAAGAGGAGAATTTTTATGGGACTGCATTTATGGATGTCCACAAATCATATCGTTATACACAGCTACTCTCCCGTAGCGGATTTTCTGCTGGTGGTCATGTGTCTTCTGGCACTGCTGCTGATCCGGCAGACTTTCATCAAACAGAGCCGGACCTTCCGGATCTTCAAGGCCTGCTTCGCCCTGCTTTTTGTGGCCGCCGTTTCCAATATAGCCTTTTATTATGCCGACCTACTTTCCAGGCAGAACACCCTTCTCTGGATTCTTCGGGCAGTTTACCATATCAGTCTTCTGTCCCTGTTCTGTCTCTATATCGCTTACCTGAAAATCCTGATCGTTTTCCCGAAGGACATCGGCAGAAAATACACGATCCTGTCCCACTGCATTCTGCTGGTCTTCGGAGTTGCCGATCTTGCGGCTCCTCTGACCGACTGGGGCTTCCAGCAGGATCATTACGGAACCTGGTACGAAAATATACTGTCCACTCCCTTTATGGTCGGCTATCTTCTGTATCTGGCAGTGATCCTCTTCCTGATGGTTCACTACCGCCGCAGACTCCCTACCGCGCTGTTTCACATGCTGCTGTTTACCGAAGGCATCTGTGCCGTGATCGTAGTCATGGAAGCTGCCATGAACACGACTTCTTTTCTGGCCACGACCTATTTTCTGCCGCTTCTGGTGGTATTGTATATGCTGCATGCCAATGCCTACGACCCGAAGACCGGCGCCCTGGGTTCCGCATCGCTGGACGAGTACCTGCGCCAGCAGCGGCTCACCTCCCAGGATACCTACTATTTGTGTCTGCGCTTTGATATGGATTTCGAATACGTCTTGACGGAAGAAATGGGAAAGCTGTTCTACAGCTTCTGGACGGATTATTTCCGGAAGGGCATGCTGTTCAATCCTTCCACCAGCTTCTTCGTGCTGGCGGTGGACAGCCACAATGTTCCGGATGCCACGGAGCGGGCGGTCTCCCTGATTAAGAAGGTGTTCCAGAAATATTACGAAGAATATAAGCTTCCCTATAAGCTGGTACTCTTCGATCATCTGGATTTCTGTGAGAATCTGGAACAGTTTTACGAGGTATTCAATTACTTTTCCGAAAAGGTAGCACAGAATTCCTATCGCGTCTTCGGCGAAGAAGACTATCAGGCCTATAAGGAAATGCATTATATCAAGTCCCAGCTGAAAGATATTGCAGAGCATGGTCCCTTAGATGACGAACGTGTTCTGGTCTACTGTCAGCCGGTACGGAATGTCCACACCGGCACCTACGATACCGCAGAATCCCTGATGCGTCTGCAGCTTCCACGGACCGGTCTGGTATTCCCGGATCGTTTTATTCCTCTGGCGGAAAAATACGGCTACATCCACCGTCTCAGCATGATCATCCTGAACAAGACCTGTCGGCAGATCAAGCAGATGCAGGATGAGGGCTATCAGATCTCCCGGGTATCCGTAAATCTCTCCGTGGAGGAATTGGGGGAAAAGAACTTCATGGAAGAGTTCAAATCCATCGTCCGGGCCACCGGCATCGACTTCCACACCATTGCTGTAGAGTTTACGGAGTCCCAGAACGATACGGAATACGAACTGGTGCAGGAATGCGTCAATGAATTCAAACAGCTGGGGGTATGTACTTATCTGGATGATTTCGGAACCGGTTATTCCAATTTCGACCGGATCTTAAGCCTGAAACTGGACGTGGTCAAATTCGACAGAAGCCTCCTGCTGATGGCGGATCAGGATGCCAACTCCCGCTTTATCCTCAACTATTTCTCCGCTGCTTTCGAACGGCTGGGCTACAAGGTATTGTATGAAGGCGTCGAGACCGAGGAGCAGGAAGCCCTGTGTATCGACAGCCACGCAGATTACCTGCAGGGCTATAAGTTCTCCAAGCCGATTCCCATTGAGGAACTGCACCGGTTCCTGACGCGGGGCTGATATTCAGATTGCCTCATCCATTAATATTCCGGACACCGCTTCTGCGATTCCCGTATACACAATAAAAATCCCGAAGACCTTGAACAATCTTCGGGATTTTTCTTTACTTATCTTTTGTATCTTTAATTATCCTTAATTCTTAAACTTCTTAAGCTGCCTTCTTAGCTTTCTTCTCTTTCATCTGCTTAGCAAAGGTCTGTGCACCTTCCACTACCAGGAAGATTGCCAGTATTGCCATGGCAGCTGCGAAGAATAACTGGAACCAGTCACCCCATGCAGCGGTGCCGGCACCGATAGCCTTGCACTTGTTGATTACAGTGATCACCAGGCTGGTCAGGGTTGCAGCAAGCATGAATACCATGGGGAAGTAGAACATCTTGTTATTCTTACCGACTTCACCCAGCCATGCAGCAACCGCCATCAGAGCGATACCTGCCAGCAGCTGGTTGGCTGCACCGAACAGACCCCAGATCTGGCTTAAGGACAGACCGCCCAGAATACAACCGATCACAACCATCAGAACGGTACCGAACAGAGGATGAGCCAGCACTTTACGTGCGCCCTTGGCATCCTTGTAAGTAGCCTCGCCTTCCTTTAGGAACAGCTCGGAGAACATGAAACGGCTCAGACGGGTACCGGTATCCAGACTGGTCAGTGCGAATACAGATACGGACAGAGTTAACAGTGCGTAGATGGTGCCGTATGCCTTGGAGGTCTCGGTACCGAACATGGATGCAATACCTGCAGCAAATGCAGCTGCGGGAGATCCGAACTCACCGTTTAAGTATTTCTGATATACTGCGCCGACTGCTACCAGAGCGATGATACCCAGCGCAGACTCGATCAGCATGGAGCCGTAACCGATGGCCTTGGCATCCTTTTCGTTAGCCAGCTGCTTGGAAGAAGTACCGGTAGCGATCAGGCTGTGGAAACCGGAACATGCACCACATGCTACGGTGATGAACAGCATGGGGAACAGGGTCTGTCCTGCCTTGGGCTCCCAGCTGGTGAAAGCGGGAATATCAAATGCAACAGTACCTGTGAAGGCACCTGCAACCACACCGATGAAAGCCAGACCGATCATAGCGTACAGCAGGAAGCTGGACAGATAGTCACGGGGCTGTAACAGGATCCATACGGGAACCAGGGAAGCTACCGCGATGTACACACCTACGAATACAATCCACGCGATACGGTTCATTGCAAAACCAACATTCAGGCCAAGAACAGTGATAATTACGATACTGATGATGCCACCGATGGTAGCGGGCAGAGTCTTGACACCCATTCTGTTGGTCACATAACCATAAATAATAGCCAGAACGATAAATAACAGAGAGATCATAGCGGTAGACTGGTTACCGGTAGGATTGGTCACAAAACCGAAAGCGGTCTTGCCGGCCTCATCTGCCACAGTCAGGAAAGTACCTGCTACGATGTTAACAAAGGAAGCGATTACCAGGATCAGCACCAGAAGTGCGAAGATGATGAAAAGCTTCTTTGCTCTGGATCCCATGGAATCCTCGATGATCTCACCTACAGATTTACCGTCATGTCTGATAGATGCGAATAAAGATCCGAAGTCCTGCAGACCGCCAAAGAAAATACCACCGATAATACACCACAGGAATACGGGAACCCATCCGAAGATGGAAGCCTGAATCGGTCCGTTGATCGGGCCTGCTCCGGCAATAGAGGAAAAATGATGTCCCATAAGTACGGCAGGCTTTGCTGCAACATAGTCCACACCATCCTCCTTCTCAATAGCAGGAGTCTTCTTGGCAGGATCGATGCCCCACTGTTTTGCCAGCCAGGAGCCATAGAACACATAGCCGATAAACAATAATACAATAGCGGCTAAAACAATTAATAATGCTGTCATTTGTGTTTCTCCTTTTCTTATACACAGATTTAATTTATTGCCTTTTCCGCGAGTTTCTTCAGAATCTGTCCGTGGCGGTTGTGGACGATCCGACCTGAAGAAAGCTCGATGACAATCAAACGGTAATTGCTCCAGCCATGAAATCCCCAGAGGTAACTCTTATAGTGCTTACACTTTCTTGCCTGTACAAGCGCATCCTCCTCTGCACGGCTGGCCAGAATGATCAGGACGACATCGCTGTTACGATGATGGGAGGAGGGCTGTACATTGGCTGTTCCCCTCTTCCACGCGATGGAGTCCAGTTCCAGAAGACGTTCCTTTGATAACATATCTTCTGTGGCAAAATACACCGTCTCGTTGGTGTCAATATCTGCCACCTTGGCTTTCTTGACCAGAAAATACTGCTCATTATGAGATCCGAAGATTGCTTCGGCTGCGAATGGCGGTTCTACAGCCTCTCTGTTAATATTGTAGTATGTCTGATAAGATCGCAGGATGCGCTCCAGCGCATCCTCAGGAGTAAGTGTCTTTTGTGTATCCATTCTGTCTTCCTTTTTAGCATTTCTTTACACTTTTTTTATAAATTCGTACTTTATCGTTATATATTAGTCCTCTGACAGCATTTTTCCAAGGTGCAAATTTAACCTTTCTACCATTACAAATTTAATCTTTTGTTCGACATGTCTTTATGGTTCTGATCGGGAGCCGGCGCATACCCGGCCGATGGTCTCGATGAGAACCGCTGCTTCCAGCGGCTTGGGAAGATGCTCCGTCATCCCAGCTTCAAAGGCCGCCTGCCTGTCTTCCACGAAAGCATTGGCCGTCATAGCGATGATGGGGATGGTCTTCGCATCTTCTCTTGCCATGGCACGGATGCATCGCGTGGCCTCCAGTCCGTTCATTTCCGGCATCATGATATCCATGAGGATCACCTGAAAATCTCCCGGAGCGGAAGCAGCGAAAATATCCACCGCTTCCCTGCCGTTTGTCGCTTTTGTCACCACGGCCCCGGCACTTTCCAGTACAAACTGGGCGATTTCCATGTTCAGTTCATTGTCCTCGGCAATCAGAACGGACATTCCCTCTATGGATACAGGTACCTCACGCTCTTTTTTCTCTTCCGGAGCCGGTGCATTTTTATCCACCGCAAAGGGAATCTTGATATAGAAAACACTTCCCACGCCCTGTTCGCTTTCGAAGCTGATGGAACCTCCCATTTCCTCCACCAGGCTTCTCGCTATGGACATTCCCAGACCACTTCCTCCGTAGATGGATCTGGCGCCGTTCCCCTCCTGGGCAAAAGGTTCATAGATATGTTCCTGGAATTCCCTGCTCATACCGATACCATTGTCCTTACAGATAAATGTGATCGTGGCAATACCGTCTTTGTAGTCACTCTCATGGCAGTCCAGTTCGATCCAGCCGTTTTCCTTACCGTATTTTACAGAATTGCTCATAATGTTCATGAGCAGCCGCTTCACATGGATCGGACTGCCGATCAGGTGGAAATGATCGATATGATATTCTCCGGTGCTGATGGTAATCCCTCTCTCCCGGGCCTGCTTGTCCACCACGTCTATGATCTCCGTCAACATATCATGCAGATTGAAGGCTCTCTCCTCCAGAACGATCTCTCCGGATTCCAGCTTGCCCATATCCAGCACTTCGTTGACCAGTTCCAGCAGAAAACCGGAGGCCTCCCATATTTTTTCCCGGCATTCCGCCTGTTTTTCCATATCTTCCCGATAATAGTCTCCCATTTCCACCATACCACGGATCCCGTTGATGGGGGTACGGATATCATGGCTCATGCGCTGTAAAAATAAAGTCTTGGCCCGGTTGGCTTCTTCCGCCTTTCTGGCGGATTCCTCCAGCTGCCTGCGGTACTCCGCTTCCTTGCGGCGCTGTTCCTCCTGATGTACCTGTGCCGCCCGCCGTCTGGTCTGCTGAATGATTGCCGCGATCATTACATAGATCAGTACCGCATACAGTGCATTCCGGGACACCGACCGCAATACGGCGCGCTCCGGAACATAAATATAAAAATAATACTCTCTGCCCTTGTCGAGACTTGCGTAATACCCGCCGGTTCCGGACAGAATATGAGTCATATCTCCGGCAACGCATTTTTCCTTTGCCGTACGGAGGATCTCAAAATCATCCACATCCCCGTTGATCAGTTCCCCGTCGTTGGAAGCAATGATCCGGTTACCGTCTGTCACAGCGATGGTACCGTAACTGCCGGTGGAATAACCATCCAGCAGACTCTGCAGCGTCAGGTTGTAGGTATGGGCATATTCCGCCGAAGTATGATAATATGCCACCACAACTCCTTTGGTATCTTTTCTGCCACAGGCGGAAAAATCAATGTAGGAGCCATCTTCCAGATCGATCCTGGCAGCATAGGTCTTCTGCGGATACTCCGCCACATCCAGCACAGCGCTTTTCTCTATGTATTCCGTCAGTCCCGATGCTCCCAGCCCATCGGTATTGCATTCCAGGATAACCGTCCCTTCGGGATCCAACAGAACGATCCCCGTCAGGCGCTGTTCCCTGAGATATGTCATCAGCTGATCTTCCGCAGGCTCCTGTCCCTCCAGATAAATAAGGTTCCGGCTTACCTGTTGTGCATTTTCTATGACCCGCATCAGGCTTTTGGTCTCGCTGGCCTCATTGAACCGCACATAAGTAGCCGCCTGCCCTTTGATATAATCCAGAACTTCCAACAGCTGTTGCTGCTCCTTTTTCAGATTCGTATGCACAGACAGGACAAACACCAACAATACGATAAGAGCCCCTGCCATCATGGACAACAGCAGGAATCTCCGTTCTTTCTTCTTACTTTTCAAGGCTTTCCACCTCCAGAAAACTTTCCGCATCCGATAAATATCTGCCGATGATCTCCGCAGAGGTACCGTCTTCTCTCATTTCACGCAGAGTTCTGTCCAGTTCCTCCGCAATGCCTCTGGTATCCTCTCCGGCAAAGACCACTCCCAGTTCCACGTCCATCAGACTCTCTTCTAAGATCCGGTACTCCACATCATAGTCCTTCATATATTGCCGGATAGACGTTTCATGTGCCGCAATGGCATCCACGTAGCCTTTTCCCAGAGAAGTATACAGCAGTTCTCTGTTCTCCAGAATGTAGATCTCACGTACCCGGGGAATCCTGCTGTCCGTCTCGTCCAAAAGGATCTGTTCCGGTTTCGTCGTGGACTGCACCGCCACCACTTTTCCCCGCAGATCACTGAGCCTGTAAATATCGCTGCTCTCATTCACAGCCACCACCTGTCGGCTGATCATATAAGGGCCGGCCCAACGGTACTGGTCTTCCCTGCCGGTCATGGTAAAGCTGCTCCAGATGCAGTCGATCTCTCCGCTTTCCAGCAGTTCCGTTTTCTTCTCCCAGTCAATATAGTCAAATGCCGGTTCATATCCCATCCGGTGGAACGCCTCTGTCGCCAGGTCTATATCAATTCCCGTGGGATTACCGTTCTCATCACTGTAACTAAACGGCGGATAATAGTCACATCCCACAGCGATCTGCGGCAGGCCGCCTCCGCTGCTATTCCCGCCATCTGCAGTCCTTCCGCAGCCGATACAGCCCGTCATCAGCATACATCCCATCAAAAACAACGCCAGTTGTCTTCTGTATCTCATAGTTTTCTAGTCCTTTCGTACTATCAACGCAGTGAACGCTATTTTATCATTTTTCCCCGAAAAAAGAAATAGGTTTCGATAAATCTTAACAAAAAGGCAGACACCGATTTATTTTCACAAATCAGTCTCTGCCTGTGTTCTTTCTCAGGAATTCTTGAGGATCTCACTGCACAGCCCCCATTTTTCGTACATTTACATTTATTGTAGCGTACCCCAAAGGGCTGTGCAAGATGCATCTTTCTTTTTACAACTATTTTTCTTCTGTTTTCAATAACTCCTGCATGGTATGCCATCCAAGCACCGCGCATTTTACCCGGGCCGGCATGTGGGCGATATCCTGCAATACGGAGGCTTCTTCCAGTTCGTCCCTCTCTTCCTCGGTGATGCTTCCCTTGATCATCTTGAGGAACAGATCCGCCAGATGCAGGGCTTCCTCCTTACTTCTGCCGATGACCAGTTCCAGCATCATGTCTGCGGAAGCCTGGGAAATGGCACAGCCGTCGCCCTCGAAAGCGCCGTCCACGACCACGCCGTCCTCCACCTTCAGTTCCAGAAAAATATCGTCTCCGCAGCTGGGATTGACCCCTTCCAACACCAGATTGGCATCCTCCAGCTTATGCTTGTGATACGGATGCAGATTGTGTTCCGTCAGGATCTCGTTATAAAATGTCTTATTCTCCATAGCCCATCTGTCTCCTTATCTTCGCAAGGCTCTCTAAGAATGCCTGAATCTCTTCTTCCGTATTGTAGACCCCCAGACTTACTCTGGTGGTGGACAATACCTTCAGATGCTGTAATAACGGCTGGGCGCAGTGATGTCCCGCCCGCACCGCAATGTGATCCGCATCCAGAATCGATGCCACATCATGGGGGTGCACTCCGTCCACCTTGAAGGTCACGATACCGTGGTGGTCCTCCGCCTTCTGGGAACCCAGAATGTGTACTGCGGGGATCTCCCTCATGCCCTCCATCAACTGGGCTGTCAGTTTCGCTTCTCTCTCTTCGATAAAATCAAAGCCGATCTTCTGCACATAGCGGATGGCTTCCGCCAGTGCATAGGCTCCTGCACCGTTTACCGTACCGGCTTCGAACTTATGGGGTACTTCCGCCCACACGGCTCCCGTGCGGCTGACGGAATCGATCATTTCCCCACCGCAAAGGAACGGCGGCATCTGCTCCAGCAGTTCTCTCTTCGCATATAATGCGCCGATTCCCATGGGTGCATACATCTTGTGTCCGGAAAATGCCAGGAAATCCACATCCAGATCCTGTACATCCACTGCCATATGTGGAACGCTCTGGGCTCCGTCCGCCACAAAATAAGCGCCGGCCTCATGGGCGATCTGTGCAAACTGTTTGATGTCATTTTTACAGCCCAGCACATTGGATACCTGGGTCATGGCCACGATCTTCGTGCGGTCACTTAGCGCCGCCCGGAAGGCTTCCTCGGTATATTTTCCGTCCTCGGTGCACTCCAGATATTTTACCACTGCGCCGGTTCTGGCTGCCGCCTGCTGCCAGGGCAGGAGATTGCTGTGGTGTTCCATAATGCTCACCAGAATCTCATCTCCGGGCTTCAGCACCAGAGAACCCAGACTGTAGGCCACCAGATTCAGCGCCTCCGTGGCATTGCGGACGAAGACGATCTCCGACGCTTCCTTCGCATTCAGAAACTCCCGGACCGTCTCTCTGGCCTCTTCATATTTTTCGGTTGCCGCCTCTCCCAGCTCGTATAATCCGCGCAGGGGATTGGCATTGTATTTTTCATAAAATGTTCTCTCTGCTTCCAGTACACAGGACGGCTTCTGGGAAGTCGCCGCCGTATCCAGATAAATCACATCATTGCTCATAAGCAGAGGAAAATCCTTACGGATCTCGCTGATTGAAGTCGTCATACTTCCTCCTGTTATCTTACTCTTCCGCTTCCTGTTCGTCTGCTCTGCCCAGGAACTCCTGTACCTTCGCCTGTGCAGCCGCATCGGGGATCTTGCGACAGACCGCATCCACCTTGGCCATAGCCATCATTTCATAGATCTGCTCCCGGTTCATGCCGCGGCTCTCTAAATAAAAGAGCAGTTCATCGTCCAGTTTGCCGATGGTGGCACCGTGATTGCCTTCCACATCTTCCTCCGCACAGAGGATCAGGGGAATGGTCTGGTTCACTACATCGTTGGATAATAACAGTACATCCTCTTTTTCGTTGCCTACTGCGCCCTTGGCACCCCATTTGAAATCAATGGTGCCGCGGTACAGCTTAAAGGCATGATCCCGCAGGACGCCGCCGGCCTGCATATTGCTCTGGGTCTTTTTGCCTTCATGCAGAGCCACATAATTCATATCCAGTCTGCCGTCACCCTCCACGATATAGGCGGTGTCGGTATCCACACTGCTCTCTCTGCCCTGCAAGGTGGTCTTGCATCCCAGGTAGGTGTTCTTCCCGCCCAGGATCAGCTGGATTACTTCGAGAGATGCCTTCTCTTCACAAAGGGCTCCAATGTCGTTCATAAAGGTAAAGCCACTGCCCAGTCTCTGGATCTGGATCAGACGGATCTTCGCTCCCTCTTCCAGATACAGTCTGGTGGATACCGCTGCCTGTCCTGCCGCCTCCCTGTCGGAAGCAAAATCCTGGATCACGGTGATCTCACTGTTTTTCCGGGCTCTTACCGCTACGGCTCCGGCCTGTAAGCTGTCCTGTGCATAGGCGTAATCCAACAGTAACGGCTGTGCTTCTGCGGTATCCGCAGGCACCTCATAATGCTGTGCCTTTACTTCCGCTGCGGTAAGCAGCCCGTCCATATCTTCTCCCATGCCGGAGGCAATGCCTGCAAAATCCGCATTCCAGGGCTGGGAGCCTTCGTTTTCTGCTGTTGTTATCTTTTCCGGCAGGGTCACCTTTACATCTCCTGCCGTGGGAATTGCTATATTGTCCAACTGCGTCTCGTTCATGCGAAGCCAGTTCCATGTCTTAGAGGGCAGTCGGTTAATGGTCATATTGTATTCTTTTTCCATATTCTGTCCTCCTTAGCCAATGCTGCCTTTCATTTCCAGACGGATCAGATTGTTCATCTCCACCGCGTATTCCAACGGCAGTTCCTTCGATACATTGTCGGCAAATCCGCTGACAATCATGGCTCGGGCATCCTCCTCGGAGATACCGCGGGACATCAGATAGAACACCGCTTCATCGCTGATGCGGCCGATTTTCGCCTCGTGTCCGATATCGGCATCCTGGGTACGGATATCCATGGCCGGGATGGTGTCGGAGCGGGACTTATCATCCAGCATCAATGACTGACAGGATACGGCAGATTTGCTCTTTGCTGCACTGTTCTTCACGACCACGGAGCTTCGGAAGGTACTGATGCCACCATCCTTGGAAATGGACTTGGTATTGATATAGGAAGTGGTCTCCGGTGCATTGTGGACCACCTTGGTACCGGTATCCAGATTCTGTCCGGCTCCCGCGAAGGTAATACCGGTGAATTCCGCTCTGGCTCCCTTACCGTTCAGGACACTCATGGGATACAGGTAGGATACGTGGGATCCGAAAGAACCGGATACCCATTCGATGGTACCTCCCTCTTCCACCAATGCCCGCTTGGTATTCAGATTGTACATGTTCTTGGACCAGTTCTCGATGGTGGAATAACGCAGCTTTGCATTCTTCCCGACGAACAGTTCCACACAGCCGGCATGAAGGTTCGCCACATTATACTTCGGGGCGGAACAGCCTTCGATAAAATGCAGGTAAGCCCCCTCATCCACGATGATCAGGGTATGCTCGAACTGTCCGGCGCCCGGGGCGTTCAGACGGAAGTAGGACTGCAGCGGGATCTCGACGGAGACGCCCTTCGGGATATAGACGAAGGAGCCGCCGGACCACACCGCACCATGGAGTGCCGCGAACTTATGATCCGTCGGCGGTACGAGGTGCATGAAGTGATCCCGGATCATATCCGCATACGGACCGTGCAGGGCCGACTCGATGTCGGTATACACGACGCCCTGCTCCTCAACCTCCTTCTGGAGGTTATGGTAGACGAGCTCAGAGTCGTACTGTGCGCCGACGCCGGCGAGCGACTCACGCTCGGCCTGCGGGATACCGAGCTTCTCGAAGGTGTTCTTGATGTCCTCCGGAACCTCTTCCCAGTCCGCGGTCATCTTCGTCTTCGGCTTGACGTAGGTCACGATGTTGTTCATATCGAGACCGTCGATGCTCGGGCCCCACTGCGGAACCTGCTTCTGATTATAAATTTCGAGTGATTTTAAACGGAAGTCCCGCATCCACGCCGGGTCTCCCTTCTTCTCAGAGATCTCGAGGACGATATCCTTCGTCAGCCCCTCCTGGATCTTGTAGAAATCCGTATCCTTCTCTTCGTAACGGAAATCATACATGGAGCGGTTGATGTCCTGAACCTCTGCCTTTTCCTTATTTGCCATAGATGCTGTCCTCCACGCTTAC
>OIZA01000035.1_pt1 | contig 85213 bp, 81 predicted proteins | sample 1588381 | NCBI WGS metagenome assembly OIZA01 (sample SAMN03283277) | human gut metagenome | biome: human-associated habitat; material: feces | host: Homo sapiens | place: Peru | collected 2012 | reverse complement strand
AGTAGCAAATTAGTAGCAGAGCAAAAGAAAAAGTCTCGGAAGCCGCTTGTTTAGCTGGTTCCAAGACTTGTGGTTCTTACTCAAACTCTATAGGAAAAGACCGCATAAAGCTGCCGGATCTCCGGATGTTTGCTTTATACGGTCTTTTCCATATTTTCTGCCACATATATCTTCTTTGTCACGCACCTGCATGCTGTCTTTCCACATGCTCAACCACGCCTTTTTCTTTCCATTTGCCCTGCATATAACGCAACAGGCTGATCAGTCCGGTGATAAGCCAGGTCAGACCGGTCGCAAGCCATACGCCCCACACTCCGATCACGCCGATCATAGTGAGCGGCTTTGCAAGTCCGATCCTGCCGCACATTTCCATGATGCCATTGATCAGGGAATACATGGCGTCTCCCGCACCGTTCAAAAGTCCCCTGGTAATATAGATCATGCCAAGCGGGAAATAGAACCAGCTCGTAATGCGAAGTGCCTGCGTGCCGAGTGCGATCACCTCTGTCTCAGAACTCTTAACAAAGAGCTGTACGATCTGGTGCCCGAAAAACTGTGCCATCGGCAGCATCAGCAGCGTAAATGCACCCATGATCAGATAACTCTTACGGTATCCCGCTTTCACCCGGTCGATCTCTCCTGCGCCCATGTTCTGCCCGGCATAGGTGGACATTGCCGTGCCAAGCGAGCCGTACGGCTGCTGTACGATCTGCTCTACACGGCTGGTCACGGTAAACGCAGCCACCACAGTAGAGCCAAAGGTATTCACAACGCTCTGCAGTGCGATACAGGAAACTGCGATCATCGCATTCTGGATCGCCACCGGAAAACCGAGTCTCGAACACTTCTTTATGATCGAAAGATCAAGTTTCAGATAATCCCTCTGAAACCTGAAATACGGATTTTTGCGCAATGCCCAGATCAGACAGCCAATTCCGGAAATTCCCTCGGATAAAACGGTTGCAAATCCGGCACCGAATACTCCCCAGTGAAACACCAGAATAAAGGTGAGATCCAAAACAATGTTAAGGAAACTGGAGATCATTAAAAATACAAGCGGCGTCTTTGAATCTCCCAGCGCCCTTAATATAGAAGAAACTCCATTGTACACTGCGACGGTAAAAATACCACAGCAGATAACTTTCATATATAAAATCGCATCATTTAAAATATTGTCCGGTGTATGCAGTGCGATCAGAAACGGTCTCGCGAAGCCAAACCCGGCAATGAACATGACCGCCGCAGATCCAAGTAAAAGATACATCGCATTTATGATCGCCCGCTTTACATATTCATCATCTTTTGCACCGAAATACTGGGAAATAACGATACCAACACCCGCCGCCATTCCAAAGCACAACGAAAAAATAAGGAAATTGACGGAACCTGTTGCACCGACTGCCGCAAGTGCATCTGCGCCGACAAACTGTCCTACTATGATGGAATCCACGATGTTATAAAGCTGCTGGAACAGATTCCCCACCAGCATCGGCATTGTAAACGAAAGCAGTAATCTGGTCGGATTGCCTTTTGTCATGTCATTTACATAGTTTTTCATTGCTATCACCTCATATCCTAAAAATCTTTCCTTCAAAATCTTGTTGTATGATAGCAAATTTTTTTCCGGGCTACTACTCAAAATATGCAGTTTTTCTACTCACTTTTTGCGATTTTTTTTAATCGACCAAATGTGCTTTTACAAGCTGTTTATGGATCTGCGGTCCGATCAGGAGTGCAAGTATCATCTTGATCAGATCCTCTACGATAAACGGGATCACTCCCGCTGCAAGCGCTGCTTTAAAGGTCATATTTGCTTGAAATGCAAGCCATGCAGTTCCGATCAGGTAACATACCCAGGTTCCTGCAATCATTGCAAGCAGACAAAAATACCACTTTTTCATGCATTTATCGATCACGACACCGGCGATCACGGCCATCGGGATAAATCCGATCAGATATCCGCCTGTCGGTCCGAATAATTTCTGCGGTCCACCGGTAAATCCGGAAAATACCGGAACTCCTACAAGTCCGATCAGCAGATAAATGAGATAACTGACCGTTCCCCGTTTCATGCCAAGTACATAAAGTGCAACATAGATTGCAAGATTGGTAAATGAGATCGGCACTGGTCCGATCGGCAGCGAAAATGGTGCTAAAATGCAGATAACTGCTGTCATAACGCCGATCACGGCAATCTGTGTAATGCTGAATTTTTTTTCTGTCTCCATAGTTCTTTCTCCTCGCGTAATTTGTTGCTGCTCCCAAAGATAATGGGATGCATAAATAAAAAGCCGCAGGAAATGCCGCTGCATCACCTACGGTGTTATTATAAATATTCGCGTTCGTATTGTCAACCTCTGTTTTTTCAATGGTTAACTATTTGACTTGATCATTATGTGAGCAAGCACAAAAACACAGGATTCAGGCGCTGCCAGTTCTGTTTTTCCATTCCTCTCATTCCCTGCGTCACCGGTATCCAGCAAAAGAAAATCTCCTGCCTCCATTTCCGCGTTCTCTTTTCCACAGGAGACGCCAAGTTTTCCCCGCAGAAGATAGACTCCAAGCACATCCTCTTTTCGGTTCATTGCCTTTTTTTCTCCGGCTTCTAAAGAAATATATTCCAGACTTCCATCTGCATTTTCCCGAAGCATCAGATTGAAATCCTGACAGACGCCATGACTGACCGTCTTTTCCCCACCCGAAAAGGCATCCTGATCACTGGGATACAGCTTTACTGTCCTTCCATTTTCATGACACAGTTCCACCGCCCCGTCGAGCACCATAAGAATCCTTTCGGTATCCGGAAGTTTTGTAAATACCGAGGTTTCATCCCGACACACCGCCGTACTTAATCGGACTTTAAATCTACGTTCCCCGTAGCTTCCGTCCGGTGGATACAGATACAGTTCCGTTGTGGTGCCGCCGGACCATTCCGATGTGTTTTGTTCTGCTTTGGGGAAATATTTCATCTGACTTACACCTTACCTTTCTGATATACAGTTTTTCCGTTCTTTATTACCTCACAGACCAGATTTTTTGCAGTATGATAAACCAGGAATTCGTATTTGGGAGCGGAAAGCACTACCAGATCCGCTTTCTTTCCAACTTCAATACTGCCGATCTCCTTTTCCATGCCAACTGCCGCCGCTCCGTTTAAAGTAAGCGCACACAGTGCTTCTTCCAGTGTCATACCCATATGAATAACCGCCAGTGCAAACATAAGCGGAATGGAATTGGTAAAGCAGCTGCCCGGATTGTAATCACTGGCCAGTGCCACTGCACATCCGGCATCGATCATTTTTCTTGCAGGTGCATATGGTTTGTTCAGACAAAAGGCTGTACACGGAAGCAATGTGGCAATCGTTTTGCTTTTCGCCATATCACAAATACCCTGCTTTGAAATAGCAAGCAGATGATCCGCCGATACTGCACCAAGTTCTGCTGCCAGCTCCGCGCCTCCCGTAGATACGATCTCATCCGCATGGATCTTTAGTCCAAAACCGGCTTCTTTTGCCGCAGACAGCAATCTTTTTGACTGTTCTCCGGTAAACACGCCTTCCTCGCAAAACACATCGGTAAACTGTGCAATCTTTTCCTTTTTTATCTCCGGCAGCATCTCTGCTATCATAAAATCCAGATAGGCTTCCGGGTCTTTTTTATATTCCACCGGAATGGAATGTGCGCCAAGATAGGTATTTACCACGGAAATTGGTTGTGCTTCATTTAGTTTTTTCATTACCTGAAGCTGCCTTAATTCACAGTCACAGTCCAGACCGTAACCGCTCTTTCCTTCCACTGTCGTGACTCCCATAGACAGCATATCCTTTAAGCGTATCTCACCGAGCCGGTACATTTCCTCCTCATCAAGCGCCCTGGTGGCCTCCACGGTATTCTGGATACCACCTCCAGCCTTATGGATCTCTATGTACGGGACGCCCTTCTGGCGCATCATAAATTCCTCCGGCCGGTATCCGCCAAAAATAAAATGTGTGTGTGAGTCAACAAATCCCGGCAAAAGAGCATGTCCGGCCAAATCCCGGACATTTTCCTCTTCCAGACGATAGAATGCTTTTACTTCCTCCGTCGTGCCGACGAACGCGATCTGTCCGTCTTCCACGACAACTGCGGCATGCTCGATCTTTTTTACGTCATTCATTGTACTGCCATGCTTTGCCGTACTGCCTTCCGGCGTGACCAATTGTGAAATATTTATCAATATCTGTCTTTCCATATGCATCCCCTGCTCTTTAGTGAAAATGTGCTTTCACTGCATCTGCGACCAGATCTTCATCTGCAAGATATGGAATCGTGATCTGGCTTTCTCCTTCGTAGGTCTTGTTGTAGGAAATCGCTGTCTCCATAGAATGTTCATTTCTTGCCCAGTTTCTTCTTGCGACGCCGCCCATGACATCCCAGAGAAGACCGCTTTTTACAACCTCATCTGCACGTTTGCTTCCGTCAAGCACCAGTCCGAATCCGCCGTTAATGGATTTGCCGATTCCAACACCGCCGCCATTGTGAAGTGCCACAAGGCTCATACCGCGCGCAGCATTTCCGACATAACACTGTACTGCCATATCCGCCATAACATTGCTGCCGTCTTTGATGTTTGCAGTCTCACGGAACGGAGAATCTGTACCGGAAACATCGTGATGATCGCGTCCCATCATAACCGGTCCGATCTCACCGTTTCTTACCATCTCGTTAAATTTCAGTGCGATCTTCACGCGCCCAACAGCATCCTGATACAAAATTCTTGCCTGTGTGCCGACAACCAGTTTGTTCTCCTCTGCCTCTTTGATCCAGTTATAGTTATCGAGATCCTGATAACGTCTGTCCTTATCAATACAAGCCATTGCTGCCTGATCGGTTTTTCTTAAATCTTCCGGTTTTCCACTTAAGCATACCCAACGGAACGGTCCATAACCATAATCAAACAGATGCGGTCCCATAATGTCTTCCACATAAGACGGATAAATAAAGCCGTCTTTATCATCCACGCCGTTCTTGGAGATTTCTTTTACGCCTGCGTCATAAATTGCTTTTAAGAAAGAATTTCCATAATCAAAGAAATAGGTACCGCGGTCTACACAGGTTTTTACGAGTTCATAGTGTTTGCGCAGAGACTGATCAACTAACTTTGCATACTGATCCTGATCCTCTGCAAGCATTTTTGTTCTCTCTTCAAACGTAAGGCCCTGCGGGCAGTAGCCACCTTCGTATGCTGCGTGACAGGAGGTCTGATCGGAAAGAAGATCAATTTTTATCCCGTGATCTACCGCATACTGCAAAAGATCTACGATATTACCATAATAGGCAATGGAGCGCGGCTGTTTCTTTTCCATGTATTCCTTCGCCGTCGCAAATACTTTTTCCAGATCATCGGACCACTCCGATACCCAACCCTGATCCAGACGGGTCTCGATTCTTGAGAAATCAACCTCAGCAATGATACCAACCCCTCTTGCGATCTCAACTGCCTTTGGCTGTGCACCACTCATACCGCCCAGTCCGGAGCTTACAAATAAATGTCCGCTCAGATCTCCATCGTTTGGTATGCCAAGCTGCTGTCTTCCCGCATTTAATAAGGTATTATAGGTTCCATGTACGATACCCTGCGGCCCGATATACATCCAGCCTCCGGCTGTCATCTGTCCATAGTTTGCAACGCCCATCTCCTCTGCGATCTCCCAGTCCTTCATGTTGTCAAACATTCCAACCATCAGTGCGTTTGTGATCGTAACTCTCGGAGCCTCCGGCCGGGACTTGAAAAGTCCCAGCGGATGTCCGCTCTCCACAACAAGTGTGGTATCTTCGGTCAGTTCTTCTAAGTATTTTTTGATCAGCCGGTACTGCATCCAGTTCTGACATACACTTCCGGTCTCCCCATAAGTAACCAGTTCATACGGATATAATGCCACTTCAAAATCCAGGTTGTTGTCGATCATGACCTGAAACGCTTTTCCCTCGATACATTTTCCCTTGTATTCGTCAATCGGCTTTCCATAGATACGTCCTGCCGGACGGAAGCGGTAACCGTAAATACGTCCTTTTGTATACAGTTCATCCAGAAATTCCGGAATCAGCTGCTTATGATACTCCGGCTTTATATAACGAAGTGCATTTTTTAATGCCGTTTTTGTCTGCTCCTCTGTCAGATGAAATCCTCTGGACGGTGCACGCCGGATTCCCGGCTCAAATTCCGGCATTTCCGGTAATTCATCATCCAATGTGATCAACATATATTCGTTATCTTTTTCGCTCATTTTAAATTCCTCCTGTCTGTTTCTTTTTCTATCCAAGGCGTTTCATGGTTTCCCGAACTTTTTCTTTGATGAGCTCCTCATCTACGGTTTTAAGCTGTCCATCTAAGATCGTCGGTTTCCCCTGCACGATCACGGTCTTTACCGCCTGCGGCTCCATCGAATATACGATGTTTGGAAGTACCTGTTCCAGATTCTCGCTGACCGGCATCATGGAAAGGTCGTTTAGGTCAATGCCGGTAAAATCTGCCTCAAAACCTTCCTCTATTTTTCCTGCCGCAAAGCCCAGAAGATCCGCTCCGTTTGCAGTTCCCATCTCGAATGCCTGCATGTAATTCACACAGAGTGCATCACAGGTCTTTGCCTTCTGAAGCAGTGATACCATCCGCATTTCTTCAAAAACACTGATCCGGTTATTGCTGCACGCTCCGTCACTGCCAAGCGCGATCTTCACACCGGATTTCATCATGAGCGGTATGTCTGTAATGCCATCTGCCAGAAACATGTTGCTGGACGGGCAGTAAACCAGTCCGCCGCCCTTTGCGCCGAGATTTTTTATCTCCTCCGGCTTTAACCAGACTCCATGAATGATGACCATTGTGTCATCTACGACTCCGATCTTATCGAGATATTCAAGCGGTGTCAGACCGTCATGCTCTTTTTTGACCTGATCGACCTCGAATGGTTCCTCCGCCACATGCATATGAAATTTTGTGCCGAGCTCCTTTGCCAGTTCATGACCGGCCAAAACCATATCCGTCGATGCCGCATGCAGACTGTGCGGCGCCGGGATTACATTTACCATCGGATCTTCTTTGTATTTCTTTGCCAGAGTTCTTGTATTTTCCACCGCTTTTGGAATTGTCTCCACATATCCCGCCGGGGCTCCATCCCAGTCATACATTGTACGGACTAATCCGAGCCGCATACCCAGATCCTTTGCTGCCTGAATAATGGCTTCATCACTGTCCGTTCCATAATTATGCAGATAGAAAAAATCTCCGACGCAGGTCACGCCGCGCTTCATCATCTCGCCAAATGCAAACAGCGCTCCATTGTAAATATCTTCCAAAGTCATAAGCGGGGAATAATGATACAGCGAACGGTCTCTCCACTCAAGGAACGGCCGGTCTGCGGCAATTCCGCGAAGCAGACTCTGGAAGCAGTGATTGTGTGCATTGACCGTTCCGGGTACTAACACCTGATGTGAAAGTTCCAAAATGTCTGCTTCTTCCGCCTCTTTTTTCAGTTCCGCTACAGGTCCAGTCCTTTTGATCTTTGTTCCATCTACCAGTACCGCATAGTCTTTCTTAAATTCTCCTTTGATATATAGCAATTCAGGAATTATTAACTTCATCTAATCCAGCTCCTTATCCAGTTTAAGTAATGCGTAAAATACTGCATCTGCTGCTTTTTTAATATCTTCGGGTTTCGAATATTCCTGTCTGCAGTGTCCTTTTCCACCAACACTCTGAACGAATATCATGCCCGCTTTCGTGATGAGTTCCATATTAGAAGCATCATGTCCCGCCATGCTGACCATCTGTCTCTTCGGTTCACCGATACTCTCGATCCCGGCGTTTATCGCTGCGATCACATCTTCATCCATTTTTCTGCACGGCTGATTTAAAATCTCTTTACGATTTATGATAACCTGACGCTTTTTTTCGATTTTTTTAACTGCCTCTGTTATCTTTTCCAGGATCTGGTCCTGGATATTTCTTTCACAGGTCCTGATATCAATGATTGCTTTCGCCTGTCCCGGAATAATGCTTGCCTCATTCGGTATGATCTTTACATATCCCATGGTTGCCACCACATCCGGGTCTTCAAATTCATTTGCCACCTGTTCGATCTCAAGCGCCAGTTCACTGAGTGCGAGCAGTGCATCCTTCCGATCCTGCATCATCGTTGTGCCTGCATGGTTTGCCTCGCCGAAAACTGTAATCTCTTCCCTGTATATACCGGTGATACAGCTTACCGACCCGACAGAAAGTTCTTCTGCCTCAAGATGCCTTCCAAGCTCATTGTGCGGTTCTAAGAATGCTGCGATCGTTCCTTTTTCAATTCTCGCCTCATCCAGACGGTCAAAATCGCCACCCAGCCTTGCGATCGCATCTTTCAGGCTCTCTCCGGTCTCTCTGTTTTTGCAGTTCACAAGATCTTCTCTCTTTAACCTTCCGCTGATCACCTTGCTGCCCAGTGTCGAAAGGTTAAACGGATTTGGTTCCTCTCCTGTAAAGGATATGATCCAGACCGGATGCCTGAGCGAAATCTCATCTTCCACAATGCGCTGCATAATCTCCGTTGCTATCAGTACTCCCATTGCGCCATCATATTTTCCGCCATCCGGAACAGCATCGTGATGGGAACCGAGCACGATCGGGAGCAGTGGCTCGCTGCCTTCCCGCTTCACCCACATATTTGCGATCGGATCTACGATCAGCTTGAGTTTAAAATTTCTTTCCCAGTAAGAAAGTAACCACTGCCTGGTCTCGTAATCTGCCTGACTGCCCAGCGCCCGGTCGATCCCGCCCTGCTCGTTCATTCCTATTTTTGCCATTTCAAAGAGGTTTGTCATCAGTCTGTCAATATTGATTTCCATACCCATTTTCTCACCTCACTCAATATTGGAATTATTCCATTCTTTTAGTGTTGATATTTTCATTCCTTTTAAGATACAAAAAAGGTGCCAGGAATTTTCTTCCTCAGCACCTTTGCTTGAATTTAGTATGATGATAGCATCATCATTTATTTTTGTCAATACTGTTTCTATTTTTATAAAAAATACATTTTCTGCTGATTATCAATCTGTTCGATCTTTGCCAGACGTTCCTCTATTTCCGGAAGCTGTTTTGAAACATCCGTGATCAGAAGGTTGATAAACGCCATCGGTGTACTGTAAAGGTCGAAGACAGATGCCACGGTCGTCGGTATGAAGACCTTCGTATCCGCATATTCACAAAGTGGTGAAAAACGGCTGTCTGTAATAATGTCGATCGTATAACCGTCCGCCTTAAGTTCCTTCACTTTTTCGACCAGGACTCTCGGATAACGCGGAAGCCCCATCGCGATCACCCTCACCCGCTCTTTTTTATATTTCACCTGAAAATAGTCCCAGTCATTGCCGTCCGGTGTCACCAGGCGCACATTGTCACGCAGCTTGTCCAGCGTATAGCGCATGTAAGGCAGCAGCGTTGCGGACATTCTGGCGGAAAGCAGCACGATCTCCTCTGCATTTACGATAGTTTCCACCAGTTTTTTATATTCCTCTCCGGTCGTAATCTCCTTGAGTGTGCGAAGGTTTTCAATCTCCCGCTCGATCACATCATCCGTATGATGCATACTTGCCGAAGTATAATGAAAACGTTCCGGCGCCGTAATTTCCTTTCCGACAAATTTCTGTAAATTGCGCAGAAAATCCGCATAGCCACGATAGCCTAATGCTATACAGAATTTTGACACACTGCCCTGACTTACCGAGAGCTTTAGTGCAAGTTCTCCTGCCGTCATGAAAATAATCTGCATGTAATACTGTTCAATATATGCTGCGATTTTTTTATAGACTGTTGAATCTGCTGATACTACAAGCATACGGTTCACCAGCCCCTCCATATCATGGATCTCTGTAACATTTTTTGCCAAATTATCCCTCCTAATATCTAATGACACCCTTTTTTACACGAACTGCCAAGAATGAAATCATTCTTATAAATTATAATATTACCCGTTCCTCAAATCCCTGTCAATAAATAGTTTCATTTTTGTCGCAAAAAAATATTGACATCATTCTTATTTTGCTCTACTATGTGGTGAGAAAAATATTACTATTCATTTTTTACAATAGAAGAAGGAGTTATTATGAGTCAGAAAAAAGAAGCTTCTCTGTCCGCAGCAGAAGTATTGGTAAAATGTCTGGAGAACGAAGGCGTTCAATATATCTTTGGTATTCCCGGAGAGGAAAACCTGGATGTAATGAACGCCTTAAAATTTTCAACGATCAAATTTATCACCGTGCGCCATGAACAGGGTGCTGCCTTTATGGCAGATGTATACGGAAGACTGACCGGGAAAGCCGGTGTCTGCCTCTCCACGCTCGGGCCTGGTGCCACCAACCTGATCACCGGTGTTGCAGACGCAAACAGCGATGGTGCTCCGCTCGTTGCCATTACCGGTCAGGTCGGCACCGAACGTATGCATATCACCTCACATCAGTTCCTTGAACTGGTAAAATTATTTGAGCCGATCACAAAGCGAAGCAAACAGATTGTGCGCCCGGACACCGTAAATGAAATTGTCCGCATTGCCTTTAAATATGCGGAAAATGAAAAACCAGGCGCAGCTCTGATCGATCTTCCGACCGATATCGCAAAGCTTCCGGTCGAAGGACTTCCGGCGCAGACTCCATTAAAACGCAAGCTTCCAAACCGTGAGTTCGCATCCATAGACCGCATTGAAAAAGCCGCAGAACTGATCAATCAGGCAAATTTCCCTGTCATTTTAGTCGGTCATTCCGCCGTGCGTGACAAGGCGAGCCGTGCATTGACGGTTCTGGCAGAACAGCTCCGCATTCCTGTCATCAACACCATGATGGCAAAGGGTATGATCCCGTATACGAGTAAATATGCAATGTGGACAGTCGGAATCCCGCAGAAGGATTATACAAATAAGGTTCTTGAGGATGCCGATCTTGTCATCGCGATCGGATACGATATCGTGGAATATGCTCCGGGAAAATGGAATGCGGACGGCAGCAAAAAGATTCTTCATATCGACCAGCGTCCGGCGCACATCAACAAGCTTTATCAGCCGGAAACAGAAGTGATCGGTGATATTTCCGATTCTCTGATCCAGCTTTTGCGTCTCTGTGAACCAAAAGCAGAGCCAAAATGTGCACTGACAATAAAAAAGGAAATGGAAAAAGAATTTCAGAGCTATGAAAATGACAATGCGTTTCCGCCAAAGCCACAGAAGATCATCAGTGACATCCGCAAAGTCATGGGAAGGGATGATATCCTGATCTCTGATGTTGGCGCACACAAGATGTGGATCGCCAGGCATTATAACTGCTATATGCCGAATACCTGCATCATTTCAAACGGCTTTGCCACAATGGGGATCGCTGTCCCGGGCGCTGTTGCCGCAAAGCTGGTTCATCCCGATAAAAAAATACTCGCTGTCACCGGAGACGGCGGATTTATGATGAACTGCCAGGAATTAGAAACTGCATGCCGGATCGGCACACCTATTGTCATCCTGATCTTTAATGATTCCAGTTATGGACTGATCAAATGGAAACAGGAGGACCGCTTCGGCAGCCACTGCTTTGTGGATTTTACCAATCCGGATTTTGTAAAATTTGCTGAGAGTATGCATGCAAAAGGCTACCGTATCGAAAAGACGGAAGATTTTATCCCGACGTTAAAAGATGCCTTTGAACAGAACGTTCCATGCATTATTGACTGTCCGATCGATTATCGTGAAAACACAAAGCTGACACAGCACCTGCAGGAAATTTACGAAGAAATCTGACCTCACTGTGTCAGCATCCGCTCACGCTCTGCCTGTGCAATTTCTTCCGACGTTGCCGTCTCTTCATTTGCCTGGCAGATGATCGTGAGCGTGCTGTAACGGTGCATATCTGTAAGATCAATATCATGTCCATCAACCATCCGGACGACCGGCCGCAGGCTGGACAGATGATTGTTGCGCACGATCACACCTTTTCTGCCATCTGACAAAAGAACCTGCATTCCTTTCGGATAAATCGGAACATACTGCATAAAGACATCAACTACTTTTTCATCAAACAGGGTTGACGTACCTCCCATCAGATACTCAAGCGCCTCTGAGCAGGCGTATGCTTTTTTATAGGAACGCTTTGAGGTCAGTGCATCATAAACATCCACTACATGCAGTATTTTTGCGAAAACATTAATCTTCCCGCCCTTTAATCCGAGCGGATATCCACTGCCGTCCTCATTTTCATGGTGACATAAAACACCCATACGGATATTGGAGGAGAGTTCAAAACGGTCTGCAAGCAGATCATAAGACTGCTGCGGATGTTTTTTTATAATATCATATTCTTCCGCTGTCAGCTTGTCCGGTTTATTCAAAATTTCCGGTGGGATCGCCAGTTTTCCCATATCATGGAACATTCCGGCAATACACAGATCTTTTAACCTGTCTGCAGAAAAACCCATTCCCATTCCGACAATCGTCGCCAAAACCGCTACATTCACAGAATGCTGATACGTATAGCTGTCAAAAGCTTTTAAATCTACCATATCGATAGAAACTGATTCTGCCTCAAAAATCCGTTCTACGATTGCCTCTGCCACTTTTTTGGCCTCATCGAGGTCAAAATTACGGATGGACTGGCATGCCTCACTACGGAGCTCCGGTGACATAATGTCATCAATCCGGATATCTCTCGTAAGATTATCCTGAATATAAATTCCCGCATAACCAAGTTCGCGCAGTCTTGTAATATGGAACTCGGACAGCCTCTTACCCTGACACAGCAAGACACTGTCGTTGATATCATAGATGTCCTTTCCGACGATCATTCCGGAAGCCACCGCTTCTATCGGCACATATCTCATATAATATATCCCCTTATCTATACACAACACAAGCAATCATGACGCTAAATTATGTCCATTATAGCATAATTTCCAGATATTGGGTTGTCTGACATTTTTTTCTCTGTTTTTTATGTTTTTTTCCCTGTTTTTCCCCTGTTTTCGTCTTTTTGACGGCACATCACACACTCTTCTCTATCTTTTCCACAAGTAAAATATCTCCCTGCACCCGAAATTTAATCTCATAACCAGCAAAGCCAAATCCGTACACCCTTGTCTCATCCTTCTGATAGGATGGTCTTGGATCTTCAGACAGGACAGCAAGCAGTGCTTTCCTTTTTTCCGCCGGCAGCTTCAGGAGCAGTTCGTCCGGGCAGGAAACCTGTAAGGCATAATCCTTTACTTTCCCGGCGAATCCCGCCGCCGCATCCGGAACCGCCTCAATATGCGGAAGATACGGCTTGATATCATAAATTGGTGTCCCATTCATCAGATCTGCTCCAGAAACGATCAGCACATCCCCATTCTTTTCTGTGTGCCGGATCTCCTCCAGCGCAACTAACGAAAGTCCGATCGGATTCGGGCGGAAAGGTGACCTCGTTGCAAATACTCCTACTCTGGTATTCCCGCCAAGCCTCGGCGGCCGGACCGTCGGCGACCATGCTTTTCCCGCATTTTCGGAAAATCCCCATATCAGCCAGAAATGCGAATACTCTTCCATACCGCGCAGGGCATCCGGATTCCTGTATTCTTTTTCAAAAACAAGCATCGCCTTTAATTCCGGCACCAGATTTCCCTGCCTCGGTATTCCAAACTTGGAAGGGAAATCCGTGTGAATAAAGGCGATCGGTCTTAATACAGTATCCATATCCTATTCCAGCGCAGCGCGGATATCCGATTCGGATGCGGTAACGGAGCCCTGCACCATCTCCGGTTTTCCTCCGCCTTTTGCTCCGAATTTTTCGCGCAGCACCTTTGCCGCCTCACGGCAGTCCTCCGATTTGCTCCCGACAATATAATGATATCCGTCTGCATCAGATCCGGCAAAAATACCGCAGAGCCCTTCATGTGTCTCAACCAGTGTATTGACTGCATTGCGCATGACCGGGACGTCCAGATCTTCCTCAAACAAAAACACATCTGCCTTCCCCGCCGGAATCTCAGAAAGTTTTTTCTGCATCATTTTTTCGTTTGCCGCTGCAAGCTTTGCCTTCATGGTCTGATTTGTATTTTTCAGCTTGTCCACTGCCTCGCAAAGTCCCTCCTGACTGGCGGAAAGCTTCGCGGAAAGTTCGGATATCACCGCTGCTTTTTTTCTAAACTCTTCAAGCGCACGGAATCCACAGAGAATGCTGATACGGACGCCTCCCTTATAACTCTGGACATTCAGTACCTTCAACAGGCCGATCTCTCCGGTCCGTTTCACATGCGGCGCACAGCACGCGCAGACATCATAACCGGGAATCGTTACGATACGGACCTGTCCCTCGATCTCGATCTTACTGCGGTATTCAAGCGTCTTTAATTCCTCTTTTGTCGGAAATGTTACTTCAATCGGAATATTTTTAACAATTGCTTCATTTACTGCGTATTCGATATCAGCCACATCCGCTTCAGAAAGCACGCCATTAAAATCCATCGTGACCGTCTGATCGCTCAAATGGAATCCCACGTTTTCATATCCGAAACGGCTGTGCACCAGACCGGAAAAAATATGCTCACCGGAATGCTGCTGCATATTGTAAAAACGATGCTGCCAGTCAATCTTTCCTTTTACGGTGCTTCCCACTTCGACCGGTGCCGCAAGTGTATGTGTGATCACATCCTTTTTTATCTGGACATCCATGACCGGAATGCCGCCTAAGGTTCCCTGATCCGGGCTCTGCCCGCCTTCTTCCGGGAAAAACAGTGTCTGATCCAGGATGACCGCATAACACACGTCATCCTTCTTTTTTACTTCTTCACAGGCCAGTACCTTTGCTTCAAATTCTGTCCCATATCCATCCAGATCATACAGTTTTTTTGTCATTTCCATATATTCCCTCTTTTACTCTGTTTTTTCACTCCAGAAATCCACTGGTTCATAATCCTGCAGCTTTGCCAGAAAACCGAGCTCCTGAAGCTTTTCCTGGATCATATCCAGGATCTCCTCGCTGTCCGCTGCGATCGTATGATAATGATAACCCGATGTTACATTTTTTAAAAGACTTGACTTTCCGGTACTTAAATCGTTCAGGTATTCCCGGATGTCCATGCGTGATCGGATGTCCATGTCTGCCTTGACTACGCCGTAAACCTTATGGTATACAAATACATTCCGCACTTTTCCGCCCATGTCCACGATCGTGTTGAGCTCCTTTTCCACATCCTCGTCCGAATGGATCACCTTAAGTACACGGACAGCCTCCTTTTTTTTCTCCACAAGATAACCGCGGTTCGTAGAATAAATGGAATAACCGTTTGCACGCAGCAATGCCATGTCCTGAACGATGACCTGTCTGCTGACCTGCATTTTTTTTGAAAGCATCAGACCAGAAACCGGCTTTTCGCTCTTTTCCAGAATCCGGATAATTTCTTTTCTTCTGTCTTCTCCACTCATGCCTGAAACTCCTTTTCTACTTTAGCCTGCTTACTTTTATATTTATACCGCATGCAGGTTCTTCAGCGAAATATCGAGGATCGGCGCAGAATGCGTGAGCGCACCGCTTGAGACGTAATCTACGCCAAGATCGGTAAGACGTGCAATATTTTCCCTTGTCACGTTTCCGGAGACCTCGACCTCTGCCTTTCCGGCAATAAGCTTCATCGCTGCTTCCATATCCTCATGGTTCATATTGTCTAACATGATAATGTCCGCGCCTGCCTCGACTGCCTCTTTTACCATGTCAAGATTTTCTACCTCTACCTCGATCTTGCGGACAAACGGTGCATATTCCTTTGCCATTTCGATCGCCTTTTTTACTCCGCCTGCGGCTCCGATGTGATTGTCCTTTAACATCACGCCGTCCGAAAGATTGTATCTGTGATTGTTTCCACCGCCGATGCGAACCGCATATTTTTCAAAAATACGGTTATTCGGAGTCGTTTTTCTGGTGTCAAGCAGCCTGGTCTTTGTACCCTTTAACAAAGCAGCCACCGAATGCGTATAAGTGGCAATTCCACTCATACGCTGCAGATAATTGAGCGCTGTGCGCTCACCGCATAAGAGTGTGCGGATATCTCCATATACTTTTGCCATGAGTTCGCCTTTTTTTACCTCATCGCCGTCTTTTACAAAAAACTCTACCCTTGTTTTTTCATCCAGCAGCGTAAACGTGCGCTCGAACACCTGCAGACCACAGATGATCCCGTCCTCTTTGCAGATCAGATCTACCTCCCCTGCCTGCGGATGTGGCATCACGCTGTTTGTCGATACGTCCTCACTTGTGATATCTTCTTTTAACGCACTTAAAATAAGCGGGTCAACATTTAATTTTAACGTTACCTGGTCGTACATAATCTTCCTCTTTCTCTTTTTATTTTCTCCGGTCTATGCCGACTTTGATGACTGATTTGCCTTATCAATCTCGTTTAATACCTGCTTTTTATAGGATTCCTCCAGCAGCTCCTCATTGGCATAATTATCAAGATCTACCGATTCGATCACCGTCTCATCCTTACGCAACAGCGGATAATTTAACTGCATATCCTTCGCCGCACGTTTCGCAAATACCAGACTCTCAAGCAGTGAATTGCTTGCAAGACGGTTCTTTCCATGTACGCCGTTGCACGCGGTCTCTCCGACTGCGTAGAGCTGCTCCATTGAAGTACGGCTTCTGTGATTGACTTTTATTCCGCCCATAAAATAATGCTGTGCCGGGACGACCGGAATACACTCTTTGGTTACATCATACCCCATTTCCCTGCAATGTTCCACTATATTCGGGAAATGTGACTTCAGCTCGTCCTCCGGAATGGTTCTTAGATCTTCCCATACGAATTCGGTCTGATCCTTTTCCATCTGCGCTAAAATTGCCTCGGTCAGAAGATCCCTCGGCAGCAATTCATTGACAAAACGGTTCATATTCTTGTCATAGAGCTTTGCGCCTTCCCCACGGACAGACTCAGAGATCAGGAAACTGCGGTCTTCCGGTTTCTCAGAGTACAATGTCGTCGGATGGATCTGTATGTAATTGATATCCTTTAAATCAATGTGATGACGGATGGAAACAGCCAGCGCATCTCCGGTCAGATGCCGGAAATTCGTGGAATGACGGTAAAGTCCGCCAACACCGCCTGTGGCAAATACTGTGTAATCTGCCGCAACCTTTTCCAGTGTTCCATCCGCATGGCGGATCACTGCGCCGTAGCAGACATTTTCACGGCAGATGATATCAACCATCGTTGTATGCTCAAGGAGCGTAACATTCGGCAGCTTCTGCACTGCTGCCAGGAGCTTGCTCGTAATTTCCTTTCCGGTAATATCCTCATGAAACAGAATACGCTTGGTGGAATGTGCCCCCTCTCTGGTAAATGCCAGTTCTCCGTTCTCATCGCGTTTGAAATCCACACCATAGGACAGAAGATCTTTTACCACATCCTGAGAGGAACGGATCATAATGTCCACGGATTTTTTATCGTTCTCATAATGTCCGGCTTTCATGGTATCCTCAAAATAACTGTCATAATCACCGTAATTCTTTAACATGCACATGCCGCCCTGCGCAAGGAAAGAATCACTGCTCTCTAAATCTGCCTTGGTAATGATCGTGATCTTTTTGTCAGATGGAAGCTGCAATGCACAGTAGAGGCCGGAACATCCGCTTCCGATAATTAAAATATCTGTTTTCATCCTTTTTCTTTTGTCAGTGTAAACAAATGCCAAAGGGATCTATCGCGCGCATTTTCATCCCGCACACTGACACACACCTCGTTTTCTTTCTTTTTCGTACGCTGCGATTTCGTGTATTATAGCACGATTTTTTCTTACTGACAAGACACCTGTTATACAATTATGTTTACAGTTGTCCTGTCAGATGTAAACCCTGTATACTGTATACATTATCCGTCAACACACTGCCTGCGTTAAAACGCCGCAGTCGGGCGCTGACCATACCCGTTTTTTAGTAGCGTAATTTTATATTGGAAAGCTTTACCGGCACTTCGTAACCGTAATAACTCATATAGCGCTGCATGCCTTTCTGTGCCAGATCAATGTGATTTTTCGGTGCTACCATAACGCTTTTGATCGGCAGTTTTTCATCTGCGCCATCCCCGTCCACGGATATTTTTAAATATGGAAGCAGGAATCCGTCTTTTTCCCTGAAAAACACTTCTTTTTTCTTTTCGCTCTTGAATACAAACCGATACTCATGCTCTTCTTTAAATTCTTCCTGCTTAAAGAACATGGCGTAGATGCTTACCGCCTTGCGGAAAGCCGCACAGAATTTTTCAAAAAGGACAGGCGTCTTTTGCCCCTCCCGCATAATATCCTCGAAGGAGCAGGAAAGCTCACCCGGAATGACATGGATCAGAAGCTCCCGTAAGATCTGCTTCTGTTCCGTGAAATCATAGATGACATAGCCATCATAGACCAGCATATTCTCTCTGGAAATGCTGTTTAAGATGCTTTTGCTGGACAGCCCGATATTATATCCGGTGGTATCTCCGAACTCTGCCCATAGTGTAATGCTGTCTGCGCAGGTAGAAAACGAAAGCACATAATACTCCTTGCTCTTGCGGTAATGATCACTCTCCTCATTCACTGCAAATGCCCGTTTTAATTCCTCCCGCCAGTTCAGATTGCTGATCTCATCCAGAATACTTTTGATCACAGTCCAGATGTAATCAAATTCATTGCTGTCATTTAAGAAGCTGCTGTCCGTGGCAAAAAAAGTCTTCTGACTGATGATTCCCTGCACCCCGGAGCATTTTGTGTAGTGATAAAGCTCCTGGTCTTCCCGGATTTTCCTGAGATGAATCAGTTTCTTTGCCTTCATATATCCTCCCTAGCAGATCTTGTTTCCGTTTGCCGTCATCTTAAACCGCATACCGAGCACTTCCGCCGCACGTTTACACATCAGCATGCGTTGCAAAAAGATCTCGAAATAGTCCATCATCGAGCAGATGCTCTCATCCAGGCGTATTTCAAATAAAATTGTCTTTTTCTCGATCTGGATCTCCAGATTTGAAGAAATAACCGCATAATTGACCCGGTCATGCTTGTCAAAGGCCTCTTTTGCCTTATTGCGCACCCGGTTTCGTCGAACGTCTGTCTTGTCCGCCAAAATGAGCGCCGCAGAGATCGGGTTGACCGCGCATCCGGTCGCCTCATCATGCGAGCCGATCGCATTCATGACCAGCGCGATCTCTGTAAAACTCATGCCGCACTCCTTTAAAATGTCCTTCGCAAGAATTGCGCCGAGATGTGCATGATCCGTGCGGTTGATGCAGTTTCCCAGATCATGCAGATACCCGGCGATCTTTGCAAGCTCTATATCACGTTTTCCATAGTTTAATTTCTGTAAGATCTTTCCCGCCTTTGTTGCCACGATGAGCGCATGCTCCGTGGAATGATCGGTAAAGCCCAGCGCTCCGAGCATTTCATTTCCCTGACGGATATATTCGTTAACCTCTTCCAGATTTTTGATTTCCTTGTATGTTACCTGACCCATATACATTCCCTTCTTTTCTTTCTGATATCTTCGATATCTTAACTGTATCAGTAAATCAGGTAAGGAACTATCCTGTTTCTGAAAAATTGATGTAAAGATTATGTAAAATGGTTCGATCAGATCAGTTGAAACTGCGTCCATTTCTGCGATTTGTATCTCCAGATAAAAATTGCGCCACGGAATACAAGATCAACGCTCATACCGATCGCGACACCGATCACACCCCAGCCAAGCCACAGACCAAAAAGTGCCGAAAACAGCAGGCGTGCCGCGATAGTCAGCGTGACGGAAACGATCATCGTAAACTTCACATCTCCGGCTGCACGAAGACCATTTCCCAGAGATCCTGCAAACGGATATGCAAGTCCGTTAAAAATATTATTAATGAGTACCAGCCAGATGACCAACGATTTTGCTTCCGCGGAAATCGCTGAATATCGAACGATCAGCGGCGTGATCACAAATACAAAAGCATTCCACAGCACAGATAATACCAGCGTGATCCGGTTCAGCTTTTTAAAATAGTGATTGGCAGCATCCAGATGCAGTACAAATACACCAATACAATTTCCGATCACATTGATCACATTTGTGATTGTAGAAATATACATCGTCACCTCTGTTTTCCCTATACTTCTGCACAGAGCTGCTCCCGCATCATAAACAGCCAGTGCAGGAAGTGAAAGTGTCGTTATTACCAGATATATCTCACAGGCATTCATTACATCCGGTTCAATTTTCCCAAACAGCAATTTCAACAACGGCTGACGAAATATAAGAATCAGTGCCGACATAAAAACGGAAATGAGTACAGAAACAAGTAAAAGCTGACTGGCTGCTTCAGAAGCGGCTTTTTTATTCTGATTGCCAATATACTGACTGATGATAACCGCGCCTCCGGATGACAGTGCGGTAAATAAAAAGATCAGTACCGTATTAAAGGATGTTACCAGTGAGACCCCGGATACATCTGCCTCACTGGAAAAACTGACCACAAAAGTATCTGCAATTCCAACAAACATCAAAAGAAACTGCTCCACAAAAAGTGGAAATATCAAATTTTTCAAATCTTTATCCGAAAACATATCACACCTCGTATTTCCTGGTAAATGCTTTTATACTTTCCTTTACCATACGGCCTGCTTTTTCTAAATCCCAGTCACAGAAATCCGTGGCGATCATTGCCGCTATGCCATGTGTATGCATCCATAAGTGATCGTGCAGGCAATCCGCCTCTTCGTAGCTGATCTTATAATTTTCCATCAGTTCTTTTATAGATCGGTCTATGATCGGTAACAGCATACGTTTCATTTCATAGAATGCATTGGAACGCATAAATAAGAAGCAGAACAGTTTGGGCTCATAAGCTACCAGTTCTTCCGCAACCCTTTCGGATAATGATTCTTCATGATACCGCCGGCGAGCTTGCCCCATCCGATGCTGTAGCCATCTGTGGTGATCAGATACCAGCCCTTTTCTCCCTCGCGGTTTATGGTCTGTCCGTTTAAATAAGCACGAATTTCTGTGCCATCAGAAGGAAGATCTACACTATATCTTACGTCCGACGCTTTTGACGCAAGCGCAAGCGCGTGGGACGGTTCAAACCGGTTCTTCTTTACGGTTCCAAGATGCAGCCCCGGACGCAGCACTTTCAGTCCTTTTAAAGAAGGCATCCCTTCCGGTGCCAGATAGATCTGGTCGCCGAATTTTACCAGAATTCCTGTCGGTTTCTGCTTAAAATAAGTGTCCAGAAACTCCATGCACTCTTTACAGTCTTTTTCTTTTAAGCCCGTCTGCTCCCCGCTTCTGCAGCCACCGCAGCGGTCATCCGAAACATCTCCGGTCTTTTTTAGCACAGCCAGATAATGCCCCTCCCCTTTTAATCTGTGTGGCCACAAACGGATCGTATGCCCGATACCCTCCGCCGGATGGCTTGTCCACTCCGGCACACCGCCTGACATTCCCTCCTTTTTCTCCACCGCTACAATGGAAAACTCCAGATGTTTTTCAAGGAAGCGGCTGATCGAGCCTTCGTTTTCCTCCGGCGCAAATGTACAGGTAGAATAGACTAACCTGCCACCCGGGCGCAGCATGGATGCCGCACAGGAAAGTATTCCGTCCTGTCTTTCGGCGCAGAGCGTGACATTTTCTTTACTCCACTCCGTCATCGCATCCTCGTTTTTGCGGAACATTCCCTCCCCGGAGCATGGTGCATCCACGAGAATCCGGTCAAAGTATTCCACAAAAAGTTCCGAGAGATGCTCCGGTGTCTCGTTTGTCACCAGTGCATTTCGGATGCCCATACGCTCGATATTTTCCGATAATATCTTTGCGCGCGCCGGATGGATCTCATTGGAAACAAGAAGTCCCTCACCGTTTAACGCTGCTCCGATCTGCGTACTCTTTCCGCCGGGTGCCGCACAAAGATCTAAAATCCGTTCACCCGGCTTTACTTCCAAATATTCCGCCGGTGCCATTGCACTCGGCTCCTGGATATAATATACGCCTGCCTCATGGTATGGATGTTTGCCCGGCTGATCTGTACTTTCATAATAAAATCCGTGTGTCGCCCATGGAACTTTCTTTAAAGAAAACGGTGCTTTCTGCTCGAATGCCGTATCATCTGCCTTTAATGGATTTACACGGAGTGCCTGATATTTTTCATTTTCATAGCTTTTTAGAAACGCATCATAATCCTCTTTTAACATACTCTTCATGCGTTCTGCAAAATCTTGTGGTAACATGGATTCAACTGCCTTTTCCTTATATTTATAACGTTTTTCGATATTTTCTATCATATCATACCAAAAAATGAGGGGCAATATCTGCCCCCCGGTTTTTCACGCTTTTCTCTTTTTAACCCAAAATATTATGTAAACCATTTAGATTTTCATAAGGTTTGACATCATGCATACCTTATCTGCTCCGGCATCCAGACAGGAATCCATATTGTCCGCATGAATGCCGCCAATCGCAAAGACCGGTATTTTCACCCCTGCACAGATCTCTTCCAGATAAGAAAGTCCGCGTGGCGGAACGCCTTTTTTACAGTCCGTCGCGAAAATATGACCGGCAGTCACATAGGACGCGCCAAGCCGCTCACACTGTCCTGCCTCATCCAACGAGTGGACAGACACCCCAAGCAATGGGATCTGTTTTTTTTGTTCTTCCGTCAGTGCAAGAAACTTCCGGATCGGAAGGTGAAGCCCCGCCGGCTGGTAGATCGTTTTATCCTGCCACAGTTTTTCTGCGGTTTCAGAAAAGTTATGCAGGATACATTTCACCTGATATTTTTTACAGATGCAAAGCACCTCCCGCGCCAGCTTTTCGTACTCTGCCGCTTCTAAATCTTTTTCACGCAGGATGATCGTCTGTATGCCCATTGCCGCCACTTTTTCCACCTGGGGAAGGAAATCCCCCGCCAGATGACGGTTCGTCACACATACGATTTTTTCTTTTTGATGTAAGAGCTGTTTAGACATACACATAATCGTTTAAGACCGGCTGTAAACCGCTCTCCTCCATATCATGATACATGGCATCAAAGCTCCGGTCATCCGAGATCTCAAACTGTTCATCGCCCGTGTCCTTTTCCTCTTTTCCGCTGTATTTGCTCTCATGGTCACCGATTCCGGTTGAAACTCCGGCAGATACCTTGGTCGCCGCAATTTTTACGATACCATCCCGGAAATGCTCCTGCTCTCTCGAAGAAACCGTGATCCCGACAAACGGAAGGAAAATGCGGTACGCACAGAGCACCTGACAGAGTTCCTTCTCGTGCACATCAAGCGGATTGATCTTCTCATTGTTGATGATCGGACGCAGTCGCGGACATGACAGGGAATACTCCACGTATGGATATTTCCGCTGCAGATAATAAACATGCAGTGCCGTTGCAAGTGCATCCTTTCTGAAGTCCGAGAGTCCGAGCAATGCGGAAAATCCAACTCCGCGCATACCGCCCATGATCGCACGCTCCTGTGCCTCAAACCGATACGGAAAAACACGTTTGTGCCCCATCAGATGCAATGTCTCATATTTGTCAGAATTGTAGGTCTCCTGGAATACCGTCACATAGTCGGCGCCGCACTCATGGAGATAACGGTATTCATCACTGTTGACCGGATAGATTTCAAGTCCCACATTGCGGAAATATTTTGTAGCAAGCCTGCATGCCTCCCCGATATATTTCACATCACTCATGCTGCGGCTTTCTCCGGTCAGCATCAGGATTTCCTCAATACCCGAATCCGCAATGACTTTCATTTCTTTTTCGATCTCTTCGTGGTTTAACTTTTTACGCTTAATGTCATTGTAGCAGTTGAATCCACAATAGATACAATAGTTTTCACAGTAATTAGCTATATAAAGCGGGGTGAAGATATAAACGGTGTTTCCGAAATGTTTGCTGGTCTCAATCTTCGCTTTTCCTGCCATCTCCTCTAAGTACGGCTTTGCGGCCGGAGAAAGCAGTGCCTTGAAATCCTCGATATCACAGGTTTCATGCATCAGTGCACGGCGCACATCTGCATCTGTGTATTTGTCATAATCGTATTCTTTCATGGCGGTCAGTACCTTGTCCATAATATCAGAATCTATATGTTCCATACCTTCCATATATTCCATATGATTTGTACGGGAAGACGGATCATTTTCGAGACGATGTTTCCGCTCCAGTGCTTTTTCATTCAGCTTATCAGAATCAATAAAAAAATTATTTTCTGCCATGTTCTCACCCTCTTTTTAATCTCTCAAAAATCCGGTCAGCGGATCGGATGCGCTTGCCCCGCGCTCCAACACTCTGCCAAGTCCGGCAAGATGCGCCGCGCGCCCTGCTTCGATCGCATTTTTGAATGCATACGCCATGGCAGGAATATCACCTGCAGTTGCAATCGCTGTATTTGCCATCACGGCTGCGGCTCCCATTTCCATTGCCTCGCACGCCTGGGACGGCCTGCCGATTCCTGCGTCCACGATGACCGGAAGGTCGATCTCGTCAATTAAGATCTGGATAAATTCTTTCGTTGCAAGTCCCTTGTTGGAGCCGATCGGAGACGCAAGCGGCATTACAGCGGCTGCGCCGGCATTTACCAGATCTCTCGCTGCATACAGATCCGGATACATATACGGCAGTACGACAAATCCCTCTTTTGCAAGGATTTCCGTTGCTTTTACTGTCTCATTATTGTCCGGCAGCAGATATTTGGAATCCTTCATGATCTCGATCTTTACAAAATCTCCGCAGCCAAGCTCTCTTGCCATGCGCGCGATCCGGACTGCCTCTTCCGCGTTTCTCGCACCGGATGTATTTGGCAGAAGCGTTACGCCATCCGGGATATAATCTAAGATATTTTCCTGCTTTTTGGTGTTGGTGCGGCGTACCGCAAGTGTGATGATCTCAGCCTTTGCGTAATCAACAGCTGCCTTGATCAGATCCATGGAATATTTTCCGGACCCCAGAATAAAACGGGAAGAAAACTCCTTTCCACCCAGACAAAATGTATCTTTCTTTTCCATTGCTTTTTCCTTCTTTCTCATATTCTTACTATATCTCCGTCTCCCCGAGGATCAGCCGGAGGATCATGTTTGCCTGATGCGCAGCGCAGAGCATGACGCGGGGCGCCATCAGCCCGTAATGCTCCGTGATGCCAGTCGTACCGTCTCCGCATAAATAATAGCGTCCCATGATATGCCTTGTCCTTATCGTGTTGCTGCTCTCATATCCGGCCATGCCGGACGCCCCGACCAGCCAGGTATCCGGCATATGCTCCAACACATAATTGGTAAGCATCGCTTTTTGCTCCGGGGCATCAAATGCCTCGCAGACAAACGGCTCGTTTATGATCTTTCCGATATTTTCTTCGGTCAGCTTTTCATAGTCCGTCCTGATCTCACAATACGGGGCGAATTGCAATATCTCTTCCTTTAATGCCGCAGGTTTCGGCTGTCCAAGCTGTGCGATCCCATACTGCTGCCGGTTTAAATTGGTAAGATCCACCGTATCAAAATCTATGAGATGCAAGTGCAGGACACCGCAGCGCGCCAGCGCGATCGCGATATTAGAACCCAGACCTCCGAGCCCGCAGACCGCCACATGCGCATCCGAGATCTTATCCTGCACTGCTTTTGTGTGGCGCAGTTCCAGCGCCGCACGCATTTCCTCTCTCGTCGGGATTTCCTGCATCAGAACATCAGACGTGTGAACAGACGGCTTTTGCTTTTCCATGTGATCAGCCCCCTCCCACAAAACTTACGATCTCAATTACATCATCCGGATTTAAGACTGCTGTCTCATACTGCGCTTTCGGAAGGATCTCCCCATTGCGCTCTACCGCGATCGTTGTAAGCGTATATCCGTTTTCTAACAGATAATCCTTTAAAATCTTTCCGTCTGCGGAAACATCTTCACCATTGATTCGAACCATTTTTATCCCTCCCTTTTCTCGTCGATATAACAAAAAAAGCCGCACAAAGGAAACCTGCACCCGTGGTGGTGCACCCCTTCGTGTGACTCTTGTCATTCACTCTGTGTGTTATTTTAGCATGGGGGGAATGAAAATGCAAGTGGAAAACGTTTCAATCCGCTTCCTCCAAAATATTTTTAAATATTTCCTCCGCCTTCTCCGGCTCCTCATACAACGGACTGTGCGCAGACTCTTCAAACGTATAAAAATACTTTTCCGGCGCATCTACCATTTCATAATACTTCTTCTGCAGGGAATAACAACAGGTACGATCATACTGACCTGCAAAAAAGTAAACCGGTATCGGCAGAGATTTTGCATCCAAAAATGCATTGAAGTGAATCGCATCCTCTGTGACAGGAAAGTCCGCAGAAGCCAGCTTTCCTCTCCATATATTGATCCGTTCTTCCGGCGTATATGCACTACAGCGAAGACTCGGAAAGAAAATGCCGGAAATTACTGATTTCATATCCCTTGCAGTTCCAACACCCAGCCCATGCATTGCAGTGTCACGCAGTGAAGACGTCATGTATTTTTCATATATTTCTTCCGATTGCTGAATCGGATATTGTTCAAATTTTCGCACCATTTTTTTATTGCCTGCTTTTTCATACTGCTCTTTCATATAATCATATGCCTGATATTCTGATTCTTTCTGATCACAGATCTGTGACATTGCAAAATAAGCCTGGTAGTGCTCCGGGTATCGCTGCACCGTGCCGCCAGTCTTCGTAACGACAGCTTTTTGATTCCAGCTTCCTGTATCATTCTAAGCCCGGTTTTGATCAGTTTTCTTATAAATCTCCATATGAATAGGTCTGTTTCATATTTTTCTGCTCTAAATCTTAACGCTGTTAAGTTGCAAAAAATATTGTATAATAATTACAATTCTTTGTCAACTTCATTTTTTCTGCAAGGCGAAAGACTTCAGACAAACTTTCATAAATTCAGGAAAAATTTAAAATAATTTGAAACTTTTTTATACAGTTATATCATCTAATAATCAGAACAACAAAAAGGAGGTATCTATCTTCGTGATACAAAAAACGGAAAAGAAAAAAGAAAGCATTGTGGAGCAGCTGCTGTTACAAAATTACAACCAATATTATAGGCTGGCATACAGCTATGTCCAAAATAATGCCGATGCCGGAGACATCGTACAAACCGGGGCGTACAAAGCAATCAAAAACTGCGGTACTTTAAAAGACCCTGCATATGCCGGTACCTGGCTCTACCGCATCATGTTAAATGAGATCTTCGCTTTTTACCGGCAGCGAAAATTGGACGCGCTGGACTCTGTGACCGAAGAACCACATTCTGAGGATATTTATGAGGATATCGATCTAAAACGCGCATTGGAAACACTGTCAGACCATGACCGCATGATCGTAGAACTGAAATATTTTGAAGATATGAAACTTGAGGATATCGCGGCTGTTATGGACGAAAACATCAACACGGTAAAAAGCAGGCTCTACCGCAGTCTGCAAAAATTAAAAATCTGTCTGAAAGACGACCGGATATTCTCATAGAATGCTGCCAAAAAGAAAGGATTTTATCATATGGAAAACAAAAATAGAAACTGGGATCAAATGAAACAGGAATATAAAGAGCACACCATGTCCAAAGAACAGGTGCTTGCAATGAAAGAAAAGATAGAACAGGCAAAAAAAGAAAGCCGAAGGAAACAGGCTTCCCGCATCCGGCGCCAGATTACAGCCGCCGCTGCTGCCATTGTGGTTCTTCTCACTGTTCTGCCAAACACCTCACAATCCGTTGCTTACGCAATGAGCCGCGTTCCGCTTCTGTCCCAATGGGTTAAGGTAGTTACTTTCCGTGATTATCAGTATACAGATGACCATAATACCGCCGATATCAAGGTTCCGGAAATCGCCGTGAGTACGGAATCAACAGAAAATGCAGATCAGACAATCTCCGAACAGACACAAAAAACTGCCGATGAGATTAATTCGGAAATCAAAACAATTACAGACCAGTTGATCGCTGAATTTGAAGACAGCAAAAAAAATGAGGAAGGTTATCAGAATATGACGGTAACGTCAGAAGTTCTTGCCACTACAGACCAGTATTTCACCTTAAAGCTTATCTGTTATCAGTCTGCCGGAAGCGGTGCGGAATGGGATTACTACTACACCATCGATCTTGATACCGGAGAGCGTTTGCTCTTGCCAGACCTCTTTAAAGATGGCAGTGATTATATCAATGTTATCAGCGATAACATCAAAGAGCAGATGAAGTCTCAGATGGCAGCGGATGAAAACATCCGTTACTGGCTGGATTCTGATATGCCGGAATGGGATTTTAAATCCATAACCGATGATACATCTTTTTATCTGAATGAAAATGGTGAAGTTGTCATCTGCTTTAACGAGGGCGATGTCGCGCCCATGTCTATGGGATGTGTTACCTTCGTAATCCCAAATGATGTTCTTGCGGATATAAGAAAATAAAAATAAGTATCCATTCATCAAGATAAATCATTCCAAAAAGGGCAGAACCGGTTTTCGGTTTCTGCCCATTTCTATCTTCTACAATCGCCGCTTCTCTGATGATATGCTTCCTTTTGCCGATACATAAGCTGATCTGCCTGTTTGAGTATGTCCGCAATGTCTTTTACCGTTTCTTCCCAGAGTACACCACTTGAAATGCTTACTTCATTTTCCTTCATTTTATCCTGAAGATTGCCAATCTTCTGATAAAACGCTGTTTTCTCTTTCTCCGGACAGATGATCACGAACTCATCCCCGCCAACACGATACGCATTTTCGGGAAATACGCCGGAAATTACTTTCGCCGCTTTTTGGATCAGTCTGTCTCCTGCTTCATGTTCCTGCCTGTCATTGACTGTTTTCAATCCGTTTAGATCAATATATGCAACACCGGTTCTTTCCATCTGCCTGCCACCATAAGACTCTATCACCTGAATGTATTTGTTGCGGTTATATAAACCGGTCAGCATATCCCGATAGCTTAAATACTGCAACTGCTCCTGTTGTTTTTTTGCAGCCAGACTGTTTGTGATAAAAAACTGTATGGAAGAAAGCAACGTCGCATCGTTACAATGGCTGGTCGGATTATCCACACCCACAAATCCGATAATTGCCCCGTCTTTTTTTAACGGAACCGCAAGGAGTCTCTCCACCTTCTGTTCACGCAGAATGTCATAGGCCGGTGTTCCCTGCTCCTGCTCCACATCCGCTATGTAATAAACCTGCGATTCTTTAAATTTTTCCATCCACAGGGAAATGACATGAAGCGGTATTTCCTGCAGATTATCCATCTGCTCCTTGACTCCGGCACGCACATATTCATGCGTATCAATAATAATTATCCGCATCAAAGTAGTAATACATCTGTGTAAACTGTGAAAGACTAACAAACAGTACACCGATCAGGCAAAGGATGCCCACGATCTTTACCCTGCAATTCTTTTTTCGTTCTTCTTTCCCAGGTAAATAACTGCATACATACGCATGAAAAAAGAAAAGTATCACATCACTGGCTGCAAATACCAGAAAGTTCGCGACACGAACGATATAATACCCCACCATTCCCGGGCATCCGCGAAACTCCCACGCAAAGGCATCACTGCACAGCAATATAGCTGTAGACAGCTGCATAAGAAACATCCACTTTCTTTTTTCTCTATCAAAATTTTTTCCTACGGACATACACACTGCTGCAATCAGGCAGAAAATAAAGCCCCACAGAAGCAGCGCAACGTTGTGGACTGACGGTTAAACATATTGCTTTCCTCCTGCCTTCCTCAAAATCGACTATATTCTACCACATGAATTCTATTTTGTCATAGATTTTTTCTTTCTGCATTTTAACCAAGCAGTGCTGAAAGTTCACGGTTCGCCTGCGCCTGATCTTCAAATATGATCCCGTGAATCCCGTTTCTTTTCGCTCCCTCCACATTGACCTCACGGTCATCAAAAAACATGCATTCCTCCGGGATCAGCTGATAACGTTTCAGAATACACTGATAGATCGCATCATCCGGCTTTATAACCTTTTCCCGCCAGGAAAATACCGCACCATCCACAAGCCCGGTAAAATCCATCTTGCTGCCGCAGTCGTTATAACACTTCTCTCCAAAATTAGAAAGGATGTAGACATGAAGCCCCTGTGCTTTCAGGTCACGGATCCACTGCTCCGCATACGGATAAACCTCAATAACTCCGCTTAGGTTCTCCACATACATGCGGATTTCCTTTTCCACACCCGGATCATTTTCTATAAAACGGTTCAACACTTCATCATCCGTTAAAACACCGCGGTCATACTCATCCCAGTCCTCACTTAATGCCGTCGCTGCTGCCACACGTTTTGCAATCTCCTCTGAAAAGCCGAAAGAATTCAGGTGCTTTTTCCAGCAATAATCCACCAGTACATTTCCAACATCCAAAATCACATTTCTGATCATTTTTTTCTCCTCATGTTAATATACATACTAATTTTTTCTTTTTTATGATACTATGGCTTTTTTCTCAGAGCAAGCGGTCTTTTACAATTCTTTGCTCCTGCATTCTTTGATCTGTCTGCGAAGATGAAGCATCTGTTTATCCATCTTTACAACCAGCGCAGAATATTCCCGCAACTCCTCCTCCGCTTGCTCTGTATTCAGAAAATCTTTTTTATAACATAACTGATTGTCAAGTTCCGCCCAGGAATCCATGATCGCCGTGCGAAGCTGCACCTCAATTTTTATGTAAGTACATTTTTCTTCCTCAAAAAAAGGGACCTGCATGATCAGATGCAGGCTCCGGTAGCCGTTCTTTTTCGGCTCTTTTATATAATCTTTTATCTTTAAAAGCTTTAAATCGCCCTGCTGTTTCAAAAGCTCCGCGATCTCATAGACATCATCCACAAAAAAACAGACTGCCCGGATTCCTGCAATGTCATTTAATTTTTCCACTGCTGCAGCACATGAAATATCATATCCCTTCCGCTGAAGCTTTTTTAAAATACTGTCATAAGATTTGATTCTGCTGTCAATATTACGTACCACCGCACGCGCATATTTCTGTTCAAGTTCAATATTTATCATTTTTAATTTAAACATGAGCAGGCTGATCGCGTATTCGTTTCTCAGGACCGTGCCCGCATCTGCAAGATACGCCCTGAGCGCAAGTGCTTTTTTCCCCTCGTGATTTTTCCCATTCATATCGTAAACCTCCTCTGATAAGGTCATCAGATTATTATATGTCTCATGGGTAAAATCTATGCTCCTGAATTGGTAAAATCCAGGTAAACTTTTTCTAAATTTCAGTCGTCTTCTTTCCAGAAGCCGTCAGCATTTATTGTTTCTTTGTCTTTCTCCAGCATATCAAGCAGCATGGTAAATTTCACGATACTTTCCCTGCGCACCTTCGGGTCGATCTCCTCTTTCTGTATCACACGGTATTTTCTCGTCTCCTCAAGCAGAATACGTTTTACCGACTCATCTGCTTCCTGATACATACGGTTCGCACGGTACATAAGATAATTGTATTTCATCTGCATATCATTCTGTATCTTTAAGTGTTCTAGTCTGTCCCGGCGCTCCTTTATTTCCTCCTCACTCATACCCATATTTCCGGCAACCAGGGAGCGGTGTACCTTTACATCATTGTCCCTGCATTCAATATCAATATCAAAAATCCCATTGATATCATAGGAAAATGTGGCCTCCAAACAAACTTCTCCTGCCGGTTTTGGCGGAATACTGATACGGATCTCTCCAAGCAGTTCATTGGCCTTCGCGATCATATTTTCTCCCTGGTAGATCGGGAAACAGATTTCTGTCTGATTGTCCGTCACTGTCGTATAAGTCCGTGTCCTGCTGTACGGAAGTATCACATTTTTTTCAATGTGTACCGCAAAAGTTCCGTCACTCACACCGGTTCCGAGTGAAAAAGGACAGATATCCGACAGCAGCATGTCTTTGATCCCTGCTTTCCGCTCTTTGATCCCTACTGCTGTGCCAACGCCGAGCGCAATGATCTCATCCGGATTCTGGTCTACCTGTACGCGGTCATGAAAAATAGACTTCATAAACTCCTGTACCAGCGGCATTTTCGAGGAACCGCCCACTAAAATAACCTGATCGATGTCTGCAAGCGAAAAACCGCTCATCGCCACTGCCTTCTGGATCGGTTCAAGCATACGCCGGAACACATAATCTGCCTGCTTTTTCAACTGTGCCCGGGTAAGCGACAGTACCATGTTCTGTCCGCCAAGGGTGACGCTCCGCTCCACGGCATCCTGCACGGAAAGACATTTTTTTAAGTCCTCCGCCTCTTTATAAAGCAGTTCGGTCTGCTCTTTCCCAAGTCTTTTCCGGTTCAGCCGGTTTTTGGCGCAAAAACAGTCTACGATCGCATCGTTAAAATCTTTGCCTCCCAGCTTATTATCCCCGGCAACCGCACGGATCTCCACAATGTTATCAAACGCTTCGACAATCGAAATATCCAGTGTTCCACCGCCAAAATCTGAGATCAGATAGACGGCATGGTCCGCCATCCGCCCGACATGATAAGAAAGTGCCGCCGCCGAAGGTTCATTGATGATCCGTTTTACCGAAAGCCCCGCAAGCTGCCCCGCCACACGGGTAGCACACCGCTGTTTATCTGTAAAATAAGCCGGTACACTGATCACTGCCTCATCCACCGGTTCTCCGAAATATGCTTCCGCATCCTGCTTTAGCTGGCGCAGCACAAAGGAAGAAAGTTCTTCCGGCAGATAACGTTTTTTATCTACCCGGTATTCGGTTTTGGTTCCCATATCACGTTTGAACTCCCGGAATGCCCGGTCTGGCTCGTTTATCAGCATTTCCCTGGCTGCTTTTCCAACCAGGATCTCCGCTCCTTTCGGGAATCCCACGACCGAAGGCGTTAAAGTATCACCAAACTGATTCGGGATCAGCTTTACTTTTTCCTCTGCCTCATCCCAGTAGCTGACCAGGCTGTTTGTTGTTCCAAGATCGATTCCTATACAATGCATGCTATTTTTGCTCCTTCTTCTCTTTTACAATAACCAGTGTCAGGTAGCCTTCCTCCGGTGTCAGGCTCTCTGAACTGTAAAACAGCTTTTCGCCCGGCAGTCCGCAGTTTGAAACGGCATACACCTCCATCTTTTCCATATCACTTTCCAGAAGCAGCTGCTTTAGCTCTGACAGTTTCTTCCCGGCTTTCATATAGACCTTTGTCCCCGGAAGCTTCAGGCTTTCCTTAATCTCATAAGATCCCGGAATGATATGAATCTGCTCTTTTCCCTCGGCCAGTGCAATCCCAAGCCTTGCACATGCTGCGCAAAAAGATGGTATCCCGCTTAAAATGCTTACCTTTTTTTCATCCGCTATCGCCCGTTTTTGTATATAACCAAACGTCGAATAGACGGTCGGATCGCCGATCGTTAAAAATGCCACGTCCGCACCTGCAGATAACCGCATACGGATCTTCTCATAGATTGCATCATGGATATGCGCCAGTTCTTCTTTATCCTTTTTCATCGGAAAATCAAAAAAAATCTGCTCTCTTTCGTCAATCTCGGGGCAGATCTGTACCGCGATCTGATAGGCATAGCAGTCTTCTTTTGTTTTCGACGGGAACACAAATGTCCTGCAAGCCTGAAGTGTGCGATATGCCTTTAACGTGATGAGTTCCGGATCACCCGGCCCGACACCGATGCCATATAATGTCCCATTCATAATTGTTCTTCTTTCCTTTATACGTGTTATAAAAACGGCAAAGTGCCATTTATCCTCTGTAATCAGTATAAATGTCACTCTGCCGCCGCGTCAATTTTTTCTTTAAAAAAAATCAAACGATCATACCCGACACCAGGAAAGCCATCTGATCGATATAGTTTAAATCATCCCGCATATCCTCCCGCACCCGGAGGTAATGTGCATGCACCCATTCAAAGCATTCAAACAGTTCCGCCCCGTTTTTTTTCTGCTGCCAGTTGACCTGGCGGCCGCCGAGCAGGCAGATATGCTCCTTTAAAAGGAGATGAAATTTCTGCTCGTACGCCATATGCTCATGTATGTTTCCCTGAAATTCTTCGTTGTGCGGAAAAGTAAAAGCATCCGCTGCATAATGAAACAGCTTTCCAAGCCGGTAATAATCGCGTTTTCGGAAACGTGCCTTTCCGGAAAGCCTTACCATATATTTTTCCACGACATTTCGTATATTCGGATAGTGATGTCCACGGATCTTCCGTGTCCGCATGCTGCCTCTCAGATAGGTAAACACATTCCAGTCCGGCTGCACACAACCAAGCACAAATAATTTCCGCTCAAGCCGCGTTGTGTGTTCCGGGAACTGATCTGCGACCTGAATTCCCAGACACTTATGGTCGATTCCCTTCATCTGCGTTACGCCTCCTGTAAAAAAAACAGATCCTGCGCACTGATTTTTTCTCCTTCCTGCTCCGCACGCTCGTAACTTCCATCCGGCTGCATGATCCGCGCCTTTACGTTATCCGACATATAAACGTCAAACATATTGATGATACGTCTGCAGATATCGGCATCCAGGATCGGCACTGCCACTTCAACACGCCGCACCGTATTGCGCGTCATAAAATCCGCAGATGAAATGTAAACATCATCTTCACCGAAAATATAGATCCTTGAATGCTCCAGATAACGTCCGACGATGCTCCGCACCGTAATATTATCCGTATAGCCTGGCACTCCTGCCACCAGACAACAGATGCCCCGGATGACCATCTCGATCTGTACTCCTGCCTGCGACGCCTCGATCAGCTTATCGATAATCTTTTTATCAGTCAGCGAATTCATCTTTAATCCGATATAACCGCGTTTTCCGTCTCTGGCAAGCATAATCTGCTGCTTAATCTTGTCAAGGATCTTATTTTGCAGGCATTTTGGTGCCACTAAAAGTTTTTCGGTCTGCTCCACGACCTGACCAAGCGCAAGCTCCTGAAGCACCTTTGCAGCTTCCAGTCCGATCGTCCGGTCTGCCGTCATCAGAGAAAGGTCTGTATAGATCGCCGCCGTTTTTTCATTATAATTTCCGGTTGCGATCTGTGTGATATAGGTAATGCCGTCTCCACTTCTTTTCGTGATCTGGCAGAGCTTGGAGTGTACTTTTAAATGATCCAGTCCATAAATAATGCGGCATCCTGCATCCTCCAGTTTTCTGGACCATTCAATGTTGTTCTCCTCATCAAATCTTGCGCGGAGTTCCACCAGTACAACGACTTCCTTTCCGTTTTCTGCCGCCATCATAAGTGCCTCGGCCACCTTGCTGTGGCTCGCCACACGATAAAGTGTCATTTTGATGGAATTGACCTCCGGGTCGACCGCTGCCTCGGACAGCAGGCGTAAAAACGGTTTCATGCTCTCAAACGGATAGGCAAGCAGCCGGTCCCTTTCCATGATCTGTTCGATCATACCGCACTCCGGATCAATGTCTGCCGGAGTACGCGGTCTTCTGCTCTCGTAAAAAAGTTCCTTTTTGTCGCGCAAAAGATCTGCAACCTGGCTGAGAAATGCAAGATCAAGCGGTGTCTCCGAATGGAATACCTGCTCCCGCTTTAAGCCAAGATAGCCGCAGAGCTTTTCAATCACTGCCTCATCGATCAGTCTGGAATATTCCATCTTGATCGGGCAGAGCCGCTTTCTGCGCTTTACAAGCTGTTCCATGACCTGACGGAAATCTGCATCCTCCCCGTAGAGTTCCTCATCCGGATCAATATCTGCATTGCGGATCACACGGATAAGCGATTTGCTTTTGATCTTATATTTTTCAAATACCTCCGGAATATAATGTAAGATCAGATCTTCGATCAGGATATATCTGCCCTTTCCTCCAGGCAGCCGCACCAGACGGCCGAATACCCATCTGCTGCACGGAATGATGCCAAGCTTTTTGCTGTCCTTTTTTTCCAGAACGACCACAGCATATACTTCCTTGTTATTTAAAAAAGGAAATGGCTGCTTTTTGCCGACCACCTGCGGCGAGAGCAGCGGCTTTACTTCCTGAATAAAATACTGGTGCAGATATTCCTGTTCTTCCTCGTCTGCCGCGGAAAAATCGATCAGCTCCACACCCTGATCCGCCATCTCCCGTTTTATTCTCTTATAAATCTCATCCTTCTGAAACGTCAGTCCGCGCACACGGTCATAGACTGCCGTAAGCTGCTCCTCGCAGGTCATACCTGTCTTATTCTCCCGCATATGCCGGTCGATCAGCATCTGGTCATATAAAGATCCCGCACGCACCATAAAAAATTCATCAAGATTGCTCTGAAAGATTGAGAGAAAATTCATACGCTCACACAAAGGTGCGCCCTTCTCCTCTGCCTCCTCCAACACTCTTTTATTAAATTTCAGCCAGGACAGTTCCCGGTTGTCATAACAGCTTTTTTCTGTTTCACTCATTGTACATTCCTTCTTTTCTTCCGTTCTTTCTTACATCCGGTTAATGGCATCTAACGCCAGTTCCGAGCGTTCACATTCCTCTGCGGTCAGTGTGATCTGGCAGCACAGCGGGCTTCCCTTCATATGCTCTGCCGCATAGCTCAGCCCGTTTGTCTTTTCATCCAGATAAGGATTGTCGATCTGTTTCGGATCTCCCAGCAGGATCACCTTCGTCCCTTTTCCCGCACGTGTGATAATGCCGGTCACCTGCTTCGGTGTCATATTCTGCGCCTCATCAATGATGAGATAGGTCTGTACAAAAGAACGTCCCCGGATAAAATTCATTGCCTCTGCCACGATAATTCCTCTGGCAAAAAGTTCTTCGATCTTTCCCTGTAGTTCTTCCTCGTCCTTATACCGTTCCACATCATCGGAATCAATGAGCTGTTCCAGGTTATCAATGACCGGACGCATGAGCGGCGATATTTTTTCCTGCTCCGAACCCGGAAGATATCCGATATCATCATCAAACTGGGCATTTGGCCTGCTGATCAAGATTTTCCGGTATTCCTTGTGCGTCGCATTGTATACTTTTTCCAGTCCGACTGCCAGGGAATAGAAGGTCTTCGCTGTTCCTGCCATTCCCTTTACGATCACGAGCGGAATCTCCGCCGGATCTGTCATAAGCGCTTCCTGTAAAAAATACTGCCCCACATTCCTGGGACTTACTCCATATGGTCTGCTTTTTTTGTAATGAAGCGGTACGATCTTTTCACCGTCATAACGTCCGAGCTGTGTCTTATTGGTAGACTGATCCGCCCTTAAAATCACAAACTCATTGACCTCAAGAAAAACGGCATGCCGTTTTCCCTCCTTATCCACGGTATAAACCCGTTCCGGCCGGATTCCCTTTTTCTTGAATTCCTTAAAAAAATCTTCCTCTGCAAACACTTCTGTCCTGCCCGTGTACTGGCTGTGTTCCTCCGACACCTGATCTGTCGTGTAATCCTGCGCCGTAATCCTGAGCATCTGCGCTTTGATGCGCAGCAGAATATCCTTGGTCACAAGAATGACTGAGACATCCGGTCGATCATCACAGATTCCCTTGCATACTTTTAAAATCCGGTTATCCATCTTACTCTCAGGCAGATCCTCCGGGAGCTTTACATCCACATAGTTCTTTTCAATGCGCAGCCATCCGCCTTCCGCTGTTTTTACACCCTCCAGCAGATCTCCCTGCTGACGGAACCGTTCCAGGCAGCGGATCGCACTGCGTGCATTGCTTCCCTTTTCTCCCTCTGCATTCTTTAAGGCATCCAGCTCCTCAATGACAGCGATCGGAATGACTACTTCGTTGTCTTCAAACTTAAGAAATGCCTCCGGAGAATGAATCAGGATATTGGTGTCGATGATATAGATTTTTTTCATATGCAGTTTTCTCCTTTTTCACTAACCTGCTTTTAGCGTACCAGTCTGTGAAAAAGTCCACTATCTTTTTTGTGTAAAAGATTGTAAATTCCATGTAAAGTCAGCTGCTATTTTAAGCATGCATACCGGACGATCAGCATAATATAGTCTCCCACAAGTATCAGGATGCAGATAGCCACATTTAACGTCCGGTAACCATCAGACGGCTCTAACTGTGATGCAATATCCTTCGTCATATAATATATACGCCAGGAAAGCTTAAACAGCTCAAGCTCCATCCAGAATTCCAGTGTACAGAGCATAAACACCTGCGCAAACCATAAAAAACCGGTTATACGAAGTACCATATCTTCGCTGTCCCAGATGCTGCTTTCATCATAATAGGACTGATAGGTGAGTAACGCAGAACGAATCAGTTCCGGGCTGTACTTTGCATCCGGAGCATCCACCAGTGTGGGCACCGGCACGGTGGATACTAAATTTTGCTCCTCTCCTTCGGTATCCGTTATCCCCATACTGCTCAACATTGCTGCAGCAGATTCCGCGACTTCTTCATCACTCATGATTCTCCAATAATAGCTGCTTTGTTTATCTATATAGTAGGCATTTCCATCCGGGAATGTAACCTTATAATCCCCCATACTACAGTAAGGACTCAAAATCTCATACTCATAAACATCATTCCCATAATAGATCTTATCCTTATCCATACGGAAACGGTCTCCCTCTTTTGCCGCCTCTTTCGCCAGCTCCGAATAATGGTAGTCCACCACGCAGTCCAGACAGCCTTCTTCTGCGTTTTTTTTCACAGTCAGGCTGTACTGGCCCCTGTCATAGCCTTTCTTTGCAAACAAGCCGTTTTGATACATCTGGTGCAGCAATGCTGCCGTTCCGATATAAAGCAGTGCCAGCACCAAAAACAGCAACAGCTTTTTCTCCCAGATCATCCGTAATAACTTCAAACACTTCTGCCTCATTTTTCGACTCCCCATTTTTCAAAAAGCTTCCGGTATCCAGTTAATGCATATGCACGTATAAATAGATCATCGTGATATAACCGGCTGCAAGCACAAGGATTGATGCTGTGATATAGGAATAGGTCATCCATGGAGACGGTTTCAGTTCCGGTGTCTCGTTTAATGTTGAATAGGAAAGCCGCCAGGAAAGTATCGTCAATCTTAATTTGATCCACAGATCACGGGTACACAGAAGAAGGATTCCAATCACCCAGATGAGTCCGGAGGTTTCCATGATATTTCCCTCCGTATAGTTGTAATTACGGTCATCTTTTACATACTGTTTATAGGTTAAAAGCGCAGAACGGATCAGTTCGGGGCTGTATTTAGCATCCGGGGTCTCCACCTCTACATCCGGCTGTACCATTTCATAAATCTCCGAATTGACCTCACCTGCGTCCATCCCATACTCATCTGCCAGATGATCTGCAATGCCGGAATAATGCTGTGCACTCTCCTCTTTACTCATGACACCGTAATAAGCGTCATCACCGTCACAGAACTGATAGAGCACTCCATCGGGGAATACTACTTTATAATCAAATGCTGCATATTCCAGACAGTCATACGTATACACATAATCACCATAATGGATTTCTTCCTTATCCATTGAAAAGTGATCGCCTTTCTTTGCACCTTCCGGCTGATAAGCCGAATCTCTGCCTCCAACGGTAAATTCCAGTGTCCCATCCTCTGCAGCCGGTCCTACATATAACGTGTATGCACCTTCACGATATGTTTTTTCCGTAAAAACGCCTCTTGCTGTAAGTTCATGCAGCACTGCGGCTGTCCCAAGATAAACAAACGTCAGCAGTAACGCTGCGATAATTCCCATTTTCCACATCTTATGTACAAATTTTTTCATCTTATAAATCCTTTCATATAACACCAGACAATAAGTCCTGCGATGGATACTCCATAGAACAGTACTACTCCGACTGCAAACTTTACTTTTATCCAGAGTGATGGCTCTAAGAATTCCATATCCTCTGTTGTGTGAACAAAAATTGACTGACTAAACACCCACATCCGAAACTCGATCAGATAATTCATAAGGCACAGCCATACCGTTCCAAGAAACCAGAAAACGGCACTTCCCCGAAAATATTTTCCGGCAGAACAGCTTACATCATATCCTTCTTTCATGCATTCCTGATAAGCCCCAAATGCTGCACAGAGTAACTTCGGTTTATAATTATCCGGTGCTTTTCTTGACTGTTCATCCAGTAAAACACCTTCCCTTTCTGCCTTGGCATCATACTGGTAAGTTCTTCCATCCGGCAGATCGATCAGGAACTGTCCCTCCTGCCTGTAGTCCTTTCCATAGTAATATACAGCTTTGTCACAATAAATATAATCCTGATCAATTGCAATGGAATCTCCCTTATTTACCAGTTCATCCGATGGCTCCGGGCAGTCCCTTACCTCAAACTTCAGGTAATTGTCCCCTTTTTCCCCGCTCAGCACCAGCGTATAGCCGAATTTCTCATATGTTTTACCCGCAAGTATCACCTGCTTATAATAGCAGTTTAAAAAAATTGCCGGTACAATATAGACTGCCATCAATACCAGAAATAAAATTCCCTTATCTGTCCATATCTTATTTAGTATACGTTTCATCTTTTTCATTTCTCCAACAAATATAATACCTTTTTCTGTCGTTTCCGGTTTCATTTTTTTTATTTTTCTGCTAAAATATGCTTTGCGAATTTTTACTAAGGAGATTTTCAATATGAATCAGCAAAATAATTATTATAAGGGCATGCTGATCGCAAGTACCGGGGCAATCAGCTGGGGACTTTCCGGAACCATGAGTCAGTACCTCTTTATGTATTACAGCCTGAATCCTGCATGGCTTACCATGGTCCGTATGCTCGGAGCCGGAACCGTCTTATTCCTGCTTGCGGCACTGCGCAAAAAAAAGCAGGTCTTTGCTATTTTTAAAAACAGAAAAGATACCCTGCATCTGGTCGTTTTTGCAATTTTAGGTCTGCTGTTCTGTCAGTATTCGTACCTTTCTGCCATCGAACACTCAAACTCCGGAACTGCCACCGTCTTACAGACGTTAAGCGTTGTTATGGTACCGTTCTTTGTATGCATTTCCCAGAAGAAGAAACCGGAGGTAAAAGAGATTTTTTCCATTGCACTGGCACTTCTCGGTGTATTTTTGATCGCCACGCACGGAAATCCATCCCAGATGGTATTATCCAGGGGCGGTCTTTTCTGGGGACTCTGCTCTGCTCTGGCCGCGGTATTTTATTCCACGCTCTCCGAGCGTCTGGTTGCCGTCTGGGGCAGTCCGGTCATCACCGGTTATGGCATGTTAATCGGCGGCATTGCTTTCACGGTCATCGGAAGACCCTGGCATGCCTATGTCCCAATGGATCTAAAAGGGTTTATTGTACTGATTCTCATTGTTCTGATCGGTACCACCATGGCATTTCTCTGCTTTTTAAAGGGTGTCAGTGTGATCGGTCCGGACAAGGCGCTCTTGATCGGAGCCCTGGAGCCTGTCTCCGCAACGGTCATTTCCTTTTTGTGGCTGCATACCGCTTTTACGATTGCGGATATCATCGGCTTTGTCTGCATCCTTGCAACCGTTTTGATCCTGACAAATTCCGGAAAGCCTGGTGAAACGGCAGACATTTCACATTCATAAATTCCGGATCGGATGACCCGTTTCAGTTTTGGTTTTTCCGTCCGGTCAGGTAATAGACGGCAAGTGCCGTGCGGTGGGACAGGTTTTCCTTTGCGAGTATCCCGGTAATATAGTTTTTTACCGTTCCCTCACTCAAAAACAGTTTGTCTGCAATCTCCTTATTGGAAAGCCCGTTTGCCACTTCACGGATGATGTCTAACTCTCTTGCCGTATAGCCGGAGCCGTCAAACAGAGAACCTGGCTGTCTGCATGCACCTGCCGCCATATTTTCAAGATATCCTTCCTCCATGACCGCTGTGCCGTTGTATACAGATTTTATCATCTGTTTTAAATGCTCCGGCGTATGATTTTTGATCAGATAACCTTTTGCCCCACACTGCAGCGCACGCTGCACCAGCGCATAATCATCAAATGTCGTGAGGATCAGAACTTTTCCCATTCCATGCTCCACAATATATTCTGTTGCTTCGATTCCATCCATTTCCGGCATCTGTATATCCATCAAAAAAACGTCCGGAGCTTCTTTTTTCCCCAGTTCAATTGCTTCTTTTCCGTTTGCCGCACAGCCGAGCACCTCAAATTCTTCATCCACGCTTAAGATGATCTTCATGCCATCCCGCACAAAATCACTGTCGTCCGCAATAATTACTTTTATTTTTTCCATTCCTGTTCTCCCCCATCACATCGGAAGCAGCATATTGATCGTAAATCCCGCTTCCGACTGAAAATCTATGATTCCGTTTACATTGCGCACACGTTTGCGCATACCTGTAATCCCCATACCGTCCGTGATCTTGCTGCAGCCGACACCATTGTCAGTAATACAACAGCGCAGCATCTGGTTCATTGCGATCAGCCTGATCTCTATTTTTGTGCAATGCGCATATTTTAAGGCATTGGACACTGCCTCCACAGCATTATCCAGAATAATCTCCAGATATTTCTCAGGCACCGCAGACAGATCTCCCTCCGTCTTCAGTTTTGCCTCAATGTCCATGCCCCTGCATTCTTCACAGAGACGCTCAAGCTGCAGCATGGCCAGTTTATAGCGTGGCGGACGTTCCCGCCGCAGGATTGCACGTATCTCATCCATTCCCCTTCTGAGCTGGTCGATCACTGCCTGCAGGATTTTTTCTGTTGTCTCCGGATCTTTCTGTATTAAAAGTTTTGCCGCCTCTAACTGATAGACGGAACCGTTGATACTGTGCCCCAGCTTGTCATGCAGCATCTGTGACAGATTTGCCCGCTCCTCAAGCACCTGATTTTCCGCACCTAAAAGTCCGCGCTTTAATTCCTCATGCAGCGCATGCTCCCGTTCATTCAGGTCTTTTTTCAGATGCTGCTCCGATATCGTATTTTCTCTCATCTGCACCCGGTAGGAAGTCACAATAAAATCATGCTGCAGATAAATGATCCCGGCAATCAGTGCAATGACAAAATACCAGTTGTTATTTTCCGCGAAAAACGGCACGGTAAAAAGTAACGGCAGTGCATACCACAGAACGCTCCCGTGCTCTTTTCTCCAATGCCTGAGGGCAGAGACGATCTCATATCCGAGCAGTACGCCGGGCAGCAGGAACAGTTTCCCGTACCAGAATACAAGAAACACCAGTTCCCCTGTTGCCACCAGAAGAAAAAGCATGCGAAAGCCTTTCTTCTCCGTCAGTGCCTGCCCGATAAACAACCCGAAAAATAATGCCAAAAGCAGGAATATCCCTCCGGATATCCCTGCCTGTGCCTGTCTTATCAGTAACAGATATATTTCAATAAACAGTATAAAAAACGTTTTCACTGTCAGAAAATAATTTTCCCGAATCTGCTCTGTCATGCTTCACTCGCTTTCAATTTCAATCCTACCGCCCCGATACCGAGGATCACAATAAGGTATGCCGCTGTAATACAGCAGACCATCGGATATGCCTTTGCATTTCCAAGCAACAGCATTTCTGTTCCCTTCAAAAACCACCATTGCGGCATCAGATGGGAGAGCCGCTCCATGACTTCTGATGTCCCGTCCAGCGGGAAATAAAGTCCTGCAAGCAGTGCCGAGATACTCCAGATGGCAAATACCGCATAATTTGCGCCCATCACGTTACCGACCAAAATTCCCACACAAAGGCTGAGCACTGAAAATATAAGTCCAAGCAGAAAGATAAAACTTAAAAATCCCGCTTTTGATACCCCAAAATCCATATTCCGGACTCCAAATACCGCACATGCCATCACACCGGTCTGCAGCAGCGCGATCAGAATGCACATGCACAGTTTTGCCAGCAGATATTCTACCTGCCCCGCCTTTGTCAGCATAATTCTAGTATACACCCTGTTGTCGCGCTCTTCAATCACCGTATGTGCAATACACACTCCACAGAAGAGAAAACCTAACGTAAGCACTGCATATGCATAGCCTGCCAGACTTTTCTTTGTATTCTGTTCAGTATTCAATGCAGATGCATTTTTTCCGTTTAAGGTCACGATCTTCTTTTCCGGCAAATTATTCTGTATGACACGAAGCGTGGAAAGTACCGTTGTTTCATCTCCGCCGGTTCCTTCTGCCACCTGCCTGACCGCGCAGATCTCATCTTTAAGATCATTTAAGAAAAGTTCCATACGGGCATCGTCCGACACCTCATAGATCAGGAATCCCTCCTCCGCGTTTCCACTGGCGACATCCTTAAAAAACCCAGGTTTCAGATACAGGATAACTCCGACACGGTCATTTTGGGCATCCTGTTCTGCATACTTCCTCACCTGGTTTTCGCTCATTTTTTCCGCATCCAGACGATACACGGAATACATCCCATTTCCCGCAAGATCCTGTAAAATATACCCGGTAAGTTTTGAATGCGATGCATCGTATACTTTGACAGAAAAGTTCTCGATGTCATTCAGATACACAACTCTTTCTTTCGGCGAATCAAGCTCTTTGACCGTTCCCGTTTCCTTATCCTCATCATAAAAAGAAGTATCCATATGAAGATTTAAGATGACCACCGATAAAAGTGGCGCTACAAGAAGGAAAAACAAAAATCCCTTATTCCGCAGCTGCAGCTTTGCATTTATTTTTAACAATTCCAGAAAATGACTCATGCCTCTCCTCCTTTTCTGATTCTGCTTACCAGAAGTGCAAGCACTGTACAGATAACCGTGACTGCTCCCACATATACCATACTGCTCACTGCATAATCGCTGTGTCCCATGCAGGAGTATTCCACCAGCGCCCGGTTTACATAATATATGGCTGACAGTCTTTTTAATGATTCCGGCTGGGAAGAAAACATATAAGTCTCAAAACTTCCACCGAAAAATCCCATAAACCACACCATCGTAAACAATACGATCACCGTTACCGCAAAATTCCGAAAAATATAGTACAAAAGCATTCCGACCGAGATTGCCGCCATGATCGTCAGAAGTAAAATCAGTGCAGACTGCAGATAACCACCCCACGAAACACCAAACAAAAAACTGGAAAGCACTGCTGTCACTGCCATTTCACATGCTGTAAGTGCCACGGCAGGAATCCACCTTGCAAAATAGAGCCTGCCACTGGAAATACCGGAAAGTTCAAATCGTTTTTCAATGCCGTTTTTCTTTTCACTCGCAAAAACACCTGCCACGCTCACAATGCCCAGCCAGGAAAAATATACCACCTCAATGATCCCATAATAGTCGATGGAACTGATTGCCGGCATGTAGGAGAGCTTTTCCGCCGGGAGCTTATCGATCAAAACCGTTGTTTCTGGAAACATAAGGTCACGCACTCCGGCGTCAATCCCACGGTTCACCTGTTCCATAAAATATTCCAGCATTTTTCCCTCATTTTTATCATCTGCATTCTCGTATACTGTATACGAATCATCCGCAAAGACCAGGAAACCGGCAAGATCATTTTTTTCTACGATCTTTTGAACATCTCCGTCCGGATAGCTGAAAAAATCAATCCCTGCTTCACTCCCGGCTTTTTTTATGTCTTCTATATTTTCTTCAAACACACTGCCTGCATCAATCCGGTATCCTACCTTAAAATTACCGGTCTTTTCATAAGTTGCCATCATATTGCCAAATGCCGCAGAAAGCATCGCTATGACTAATATCGGGCCAAGCAGCATAACGATTACCACCCATTTATTACGCAGCATCAGCTTGAAATTATTTTTTATCAGATATCTAATCATCGAAACCTCCTGCTATTCTGCATAATCTCTGAGTTTTTTTCCGGTCAGGGTTAAAAATACCTCCTCTAACGTGATATCGTCCCTGTCCTTTGCCACCATCTGTTTTAGTTCACTGCTGGTTCCGCATGCGATCATTTTTCCATTGTCCATGATGGCAATGCGCGTGCAGATCGCCTCCACTTCCTCCATATAATGGCTGGTGTAAATGATCGTTGCACCGTTTTCGTTGGATTCTTTTATTTTTTCCAGAATAAAATTTCGCGACTGCGGATCTATCCCGACCGTCGGTTCATCAAAGATCAACAGCTCCGGCTGATGACCGATGGCACATGCGATGTTTAACCGTCGTTTCATTCCACCGGAAAAATTCTTTGCGAATTCATCCTTCCGTTCACTTAAGCCAACATACGCAAGCGAGGTACGAACCGCTTCCTTTAATTTTTCTCCCCGGATTCCGTACAGCGAGGTAAACAGTTCCACATTCTCCCATGCCTTTAATTTTCCATGTATTGCAAGTTCCTGCGGGATATAACCGATCCGCTTTATCATTTCTTTTTTCTGCTTTCCTATGTCTTTTCCAAATAATTCAATGCTTCCCGCTGTCGGTTTTTTGATCGAACAGATCATATTCATGGTCGTGCTCTTTCCCGCTCCATTTGGTCCAAGCAATCCGAAAATCTCTCCCCGTTTTATTTCAAGATTTAACCCGTCCACAACCGTATGACTGCCATATTTTTTCATCAGATCCGTGGTCTTTAATACGATTTCTTCCATATCCTCATCCTTCCGTTTGATTATGCTTTTTTCTCTACGCTATTTATCATAACAGGATTTCTTTTGCTGCAACAGTGAAAGAACGCACAAAAGGGATATGACAAAAGTCATATCCCTTAGTTACACAACCTTTTTTCCTGCCCATATACGCATGAGCAGACACTTCAACAGGTATAGATTTCAATAACCGCTGACCCTTATTTCCAAAAATCCTCCGATTGTTTCAAAATTTCTTCCGTTGGCGTGATAGTCGCCTCATAAATGGACGCACCCGTTTTTTTCAGATAGTGTCCAATCAGCGCATACCCGCAGGCATAGCCGCCGCAATAAGGCATCCCGATAGGTTTTCCACCACGCAGCGCCATGATCTCATCGCCATAAAGATAAGAAGAAAGTGTCTGGAAATCGCTTGTCATCAGATTTTCCCGGACAAGCGGTTTGACGGTTTCCCGCAGGACTTCCGGTGTCGTTTCTCTGACCCACTTGCCTACCTTATCCTCGCCGAACATTTTTGCGGCAAAAGTTTCTGCCAGACCTTCCGACACGATCATATCAGCCAACGTAATATTGCTGCTCCACTGCATGAACTGCCAGCGGACATTATGATTGGTTTCATGTGCCAGTGCCACGGGCAGCAGACTGAGCGACCGCCCATTCGGTACAATAGAGCCAATGATATAACCGGGAATACCTCCATCACCGCAATAGTCGCCTGACATAACGGTCATAGGATTTTGCGGATCGCTCAGCACAACCGTAAACACATACTCCTGTTTCTGCAGTGTGATCCCGTGCTGCTCAAAGCCTGAAAGTGTATTACGGATACTGCTTTCACAGTCCGCCCAAAAAACATCGTCGCTGATTTTCTCAATCTCTGCACGACGCTTCTCCGTGATCTGTGCCGGGGCATAGAAGCCGCTCATCCCGGCGGCAGATACCACATCACAACCACCCTCTGTTTCCGACTTCAGCGGAATACCGACACATGACCATTTAAACTCAAAGGGCTTCATCAGCTCATTCCGATAGATGTTATCTTTTTCGTCTGGTGCCGCATCCATCATTTTCCGATAAATGCGATCAGACCGGATTGCTGTAATATTCATGTTAAAACCTCCATTTTGTTTTCTTATGTCCGAACATAGCTATACGATACGCTATGACGCAACGTAAGAGTCAAGAGGATTTCTGAAAAACTTTCTGAAAAACTTCCTAAAAACTTGCTGTCTTGTTAATCGACACCTCCCTTTTTGCTGTCTGTCTTTAAGCAAAATGTTCGTCAATATAAGAAATAAAATCCTTGCGCCTTACACAGTCTGCATGCGCCTGATACCATTCATACGCTTCTTTCAACCCATCCGCAAGCGGTATCGTGTCCGGCATCCACTGCTTCTGCGCAGATACATCCAGGCGATACTCATAATCGTAAAAGCTGAAATAATTCCGCTGCTCCACCGGCTCCCGCACAGAGATCAGCTCCGGCGTTTTCCCTGCCACTTTATAGCAGGTAGTGACCCAGTCTGCGATACTTACCATCTCGTCATTTCCGACATTAAAAACATGCTGCGCGGGTCTTCTCTCCAGTAAGATATCCATAAAACGGCACAGATCCCGCACATGGAAAAACTGCAGTCCCATCCCGCCATCGCGCGGAATATAAAAGGCGCGGTCTTTCTCTGCGCACTCAAATACAAAAGCCTCCCGGTATACATTGTTCATCGGGCCATACAGATATGGTGGACGCAGAATATATGCTTCCGGTACACGCTTTTGCAGTTCCCGCTCCGCTTCGATCTTATCGGTTCCATACGCCCCCCAGTAGATGTTCGCTCCAAGTGCTCCCGACTCTGCGAAGGGCTGCTTTTCTGTTTCCGGGTACACTGCGCTCGAACTGATCATAATGTATGTACCAAAATGTCCGAGTCCATTGAGCAGTCCCTCGATATCCGCACCACTATATGCTGTGATATCCAAAACCGCATTAAAATCATGGCATTTTAATACGTCGCCCGGTTCTCTCCGATCCGCCTTTATCAACGTTGTTCCCTCCGGCTGCGCATGATGATTCCGGTTTAGAACATAAACCTTGTCTCCTTTCTTCGCGTAATACTCCGCGACATATCTGCTGACAAATACGGTTCCGCCTGTGACAAGCAATTTTCTCATTTCCAGTTATCTCCTATTGCGAATATGTTACAAAGTTGTTACAATTCTATTGTGCTTAGCTAACACATACAAAATAAAAATTTAAAAAATAAGGAGGACAAAACTATGTGTTTCAATTTTAATAGCTGTTCCGAGTTATTCAATAAGATTTGTAAATATTTTAACCTCGGTTGTTAATCAGTACAGGCTCCGGCATCTGCCGGAGCCTGATTTTTTCAGATTGAATGCCTCACAGATCTGTCCGACATCTGGATTGTAACACAACAAAAAGTTCTGTCAAGCATATGGCGTGTGCTCTAACGGAAGTCTGGTTCGAAATTCCTTATCATAATTATAGTACGCACCCGCTATTGCCGGTGCCGTTGGGATGGATGTGATTTCTCCTATTCCAATAGCTCCATAGGCAAGCTCTTCTTTATTTTTTTCTATCAGGATACTGCTGATGTCAGGTATTTTGTCTGCACGAAACAAACCAAGCGTTCCATATTTTGCCGTTGGTATCCCATCCTTTAATGGAAATTTCTCTGTCAGCGCATAGCCCATGCTCATCACAACACCACCCTCGATCTGCCCCTCACAGGATATCGGATTCACTGCCTTTCCCACATCATGAGCTGCTATGATCCTGTCCACAGTTCCATTTTCCCCAAGTATTGCTACCTGTGTTGCATAACCGTATGCAACATGCGATACCGGATTTTTCTTAGGTGAACCCATTGGATCCGTTGCTGCAAGATATTCTCCGCTGTAGGTTTTTCCCTCCAGTTCCGACAGGGTCTGTTCTTGTAAATCTTCCTTTAATTTTAAGCCGGCGCGTCTTACTGCTTCCCCGGTTACCAGGGTCTGTCTGGAGCCGGATGTTGTTCCTGAATCCGGCGCATCTGTATCTGACTGAACATATTTCACGTCTTCTGTCGTCAGTTCGCAGGTCTCACACAGAATCTGCACCAGAACAGTTCCAAGCCCCTGACCGATACAGGATGCTCCTGACCGGATCACTGCCTTGCCTCCCTCAATGGAAATCCTGCAACGTCCCCAGTCCGGCAGTCCAACTCCTACTCCCGCATTTTTCATTGCACAGGCAATACCTGCTCCGGGGTTTGCTTCATAGACATCCTTTACTGCCATCAGAGTCTCTACCAACGCAGTTCCCTCAGCCGCAATCTGACCATTCGGCAGTTCCTGTCCCGGTCGTATTGCATTGCGAAAACGAATCTCCCATGGTGAAATCCCGACTTTTTCTGCCAGCAGGTTCAGATTGCATTCGGTTGCAAAACAGCTCTGGGTTACGCCAAAGCCTCGAAAAGCACCTGCCGGCGGATTATTCGTATAATACGCTCTTCCGTCAATATCTATATTCTGATAATTATATGGTCCAGCGGCATGTGTACACATACGCTGTAATACCGGCCCTCCGAGAGAAGCATATGCCCCGGTATCTGTGACGATCGTTGCCTTCATTCCTGTCAGTATCCCGTTTTCATCACAGCCTGTCGTAAAATCCATCTCTGCCGAATGACGCTTCGGATGAACCAGTATACTCTCATCTCTGGTAAATTGAATTTTTACCGGTTTTCCGGTATACCAGGACAGCAGAGCGGCATGATGCTGCAGGACAACATCCTCCTTACCGCCAAAACCTCCGCCAACCAGTTTATTGATCACATGGACTTTTGCACAGTCTATTCCCAAAACGGGCGCCACCTCATGCTGTGTATCATAGGTTCCCTGATCCGATGAGTATATGGTCACCTGTTCTGCATTTCGGTCTGCCACCGCAATACAACACTCCGGCTCTAAAAAAGCATGTTCTGTAAATGGTGTACTGTAATGTCTGGTAACCACATACTTTGAGTTTTTCAGTGCCAGATCAGCATCCCCCCGAACCAGATGTTCCTTGACCAGCAGATTGTTTTCAGTTGTCTGTCCATGCACTAAAACAGCATTTTCTTTTGACGCATCCTCCGGCGAAAACACCCCCGGCAGTTCTTCGTATTCTATTTCCACCAGTTGTTTCGCCTGTGCAACGATCTGTTTCGTTCTGGCTGCGATCAATACAATGGCATCTCCCGCATAATGCGTGATTTCTCCTACTGCTATCAATACATCCCAGTCTTTTTTTAAATGACCTGCTTTCCTTGCACCTGGAATGTCCTTTGCCGTAAGTACGCATGCTACGCCGTCAAGCGCCTCTGCCCTCGCAGTGTTGATCGACAGTATTTTTGCCCTCGCATACCTCGATCTGACCACACCACCATACAGCATGTCCGGCAGCTCCATGTCATCCACATATTTACCGGTTCCCAAAACCTTTTCCCGCACATCGATTCTTGCTATCCGCTGTCCCACTTTAATTTCTTTCGGTTCTTCCGGGATCGGAAGATCTTCGCGGAACATTTTTGCAGCAAGTTCGACTGCCTCAAAAATTTTCTGATATCCGGTACATCTGCAATAATTCCCGCGCAGTGCTTTTTTGATCTCCGTTCTGGTCGGATTTTTGTTCACAAGGAGCAATGCTTTGGCACAGATTACCATGCCCGGAATACAAAAGCCGCACTGTACCGCTCCCGCCTTTCCAAATGCATAAACGTATACTTCTTTTTCCCGCTCAGATAATCCCTCTAACGTCTCTATCTGCTTTCCTTCAAAGCGTGATGCCATCTGAACACAGGTCTTTACCGCTTTCCCATCAACAAGAACCGTACAGGTTCCGCATGCTCCCTGGGAACAGCCGTCTTTTAAAGACTTTATGCCGAGATCCTCTCTTAATACCGTCATTAACTTTTTATCTTCTGTCAATTCTACATTTTTACCGTTTACTGTTAAGGTTATCAAGGATTTCTCCCCTCCATTCCCTGTTCAGATAGCCCACACAGGCCTCCAAAACACCTCCGCCAACACTAAGAGCCTTATCCGATACGTGATAGCAGTGCTCTTTCCTGCAGCGTGGATCTACATCCCCGCTCTTCATGCCTTCATATACCATAGTCCCTGTTGGTAAAATTCCTCTTAAGATCCCACCGATCTGACAGGAAACCGGATAGGTCTGCTCTGCTTCAACATAAGCAACAATCTGCCCGGCACGAACTTCATCTCCTATCTCGGCATTTTGAACAAATTTTCCGGCTTTTGGTGCCCTTATAATTCTTTCTACGGTATATCCTCCAATGTTTCCGGGGATTCCTGTGTTCTCTGCAGCACTTCCGTCTGTGATCACACGTCCCAGATAATGTCCTCTCTGTGTCTCCACTACTGCATGGCAATCTGTTCCCGCTGTAAATCCGGGGCCTACCCCGATCACAAGTCCGGCGTCATTCATGGAAGTCCCCAGATTTTTTTTCGCAAGAATCGCATCAACAACAATATCCGGCTTTAATCGCTTCATACACTCCGCCTGTTCATCCGCAAACACAGGAATGGCTTTTCTTTCCCTTAAAAGCTTCTCCGCCTCATTTATGCTGTTTACATGTATTGCTTTTACATCTTCTACCTGAGTTTCTCCATCTACGATTGCCTGGGAAAAACTGACGGTTCTCCGGATACATGTCGGCTTTTCCAAATCCGTCATGACCAGTGAAAATCCTGCATGCCATAATCGTAAAGCGATTCCTGATGCAATGTCCCCTGCACCTTTTATCAATATCAACATTTTTCTGTTTCCTCTAATACCAGTTCTTCTGTCATTCCAAGCCGTTTTAACATCGTTTTTCTGACAGCCCTCACAATATTTTCATATCCGGTACAACGGCACAGATGTCCGGAAAGCCTTACACGGATTTCTTCATCTGTAAAATATCTGCCCTCTTCCAGCAGTTCTTCTGCTGACATAATAAATCCAGGTGTACAAAATCCGCACTGCACCGCTGCCTCATCAATAAAGGCCTGCTGGATATCTGACAATTCACCATTCGGTCCGATCAGCCCTTCTAAGGTCGTGATCTCCCTGCCCTCTGCCCATATCGCAAGATATATGCAGGAATTAAAGCATTCTCCATCAATAATCACATTACATGCTCCGCATTCCCCTACTTCGCAGCCCTTTTTTACAGAAGTAAGATAATATTCGTTTCTCAGCATATCCGTAAGGGAAGCTCTCACATCGATTACTTTTTCTACTTTTTTCCCATTAATGGTACAACGTACCAGTTTATACTGTGTCTCCATTGCTTCTCCTCCTATCAGTTAAGACTGTTTCAGCGGTCAATCGTTCCACCTGCATCTATAATTGCATCCATCAATGTCCGCTTTGCCATAACATGTGAAATATGGGTTCTGAAATCTGCAGTCGCACGATAATCGGTTCTCGGGCTCAAATTTTTTACGGCTTCATCCGCAAACAGCATGATAAGATCCTCGCTGATCTCTTTTCCTTTTACTATTTCTTCTGCCTCTCTGGCTCTTACCGGGAATGGCCCCATGACACCAAACGCTATTCTTGCACTTTCGATCCTCTTTTTGTCAGCAGACAACTTTACGTTGGTGGAACATCCCGTCACATCCACGTCCATGGAATTTCTCATTGCATATTTATAATGAGCTCCATAATATCCCTCATATGCGGTTTTCGGAATCAGAAACCTTGTAAGGAGCTCACCTTCTCTTAAATCCACACCTCCGGTTGGCTTGTAAAAATCCTGTATCGGAACAATACGCTTTTTTTGTTCCACACTGGTCAGTTCCACCTCTGCATCCAATGCCACCAAAGTGGCACCGGAATCTGCTCCGGTGTGTCCATTACAGACATTTCCACCAATCGTTGCAATATTTCTTATCTGCGGCCCTCCCAGTTTTCCAACTGCATCTGCAAGTACCTTTATGTGTTTTTGTACAATGGAATTTCTGACGATATGCGAAAAACTGGTCAATGGCAAGATGACGATCGTTCCGTCTTCTTCCATGGATATTCCGCGTAATATATCGAGCTGATATATACTGATTGCCTCTATTCCGGCCAGCATACCGGCGCGCATCTGAATAAAAACATCACTTCCACCTGCAAGAATTTTTGCCTTGGGATGCTCTTTCATTGTTTCCAGGACTTCTTCCACGGATTGTGGCACATATATTTTCTTAAAATCATACATATTCCTTCAGCTCCTCAAATAATCCGGCTTTTTCAAATGCTTCATACAGTCTTGTTGAATTTGCAGGAAGTTTATCAACAGCCACTCCGGTTGCACACAAAATCGCATTTCGGATCGCAGGTCCCCCCGGACAGGCTGGTGGTTCCCCCAGCGCCTTCGTACCAAACGGATGCGTCGGCTCCGGGTTTTCCACAAACTGTGCCTCCAAATGCGGATGATCCAGTGTCGTGGACAATTTATAATCCAAAAGGTTTCCATTCAACGGTCTGCCGGTCTTTTCATCAAATAACAACTGCTCATTCATACCGTATCCGATTGCCATGCTCATTCCGCCGTGAACCTGTGCTTCTGCCAGCTGCCGGTTGATCAGCGTACCGCAGTCATGAACATTTATCATATCTATCAGTTTTACTTTGCAGAGTGGTATATCTACTTCCACTTCTGCAAAACAGCACCCAAATGAATAGGCATTGCTCTTACTCTGGTGAGATGCTTCAGCTGTTAAATGTTCTGCATGCTCTGTGTCATAAAAGCATTTCATGGCAAGTTCACCCACCGTCATAAGCGTTTGTTGCGCAGGCTTATATATAATAACCCCGTCTTCAATATCCAAAGACTCTTTTTCTCTGTTCAGAAATCCGGATGCGCGCTCCAGCATTTTATCCCGCAGCTTTCTTCCGCAGTCCCAGATTGCTTTTCCTGCCACATAAGTCTGCCTTGAGGCATAAGACCCCAGGCCAAAAGGCGTTTCATCGGTATCCTGTGTAGAGATGATATGTACGTTTTCAAACTTGATTCCCACAGCATCTGCAGCCATCTGTGAAAAAGCAGTGTCTGCACCCTGACCAATCTCTGTTTCGCCAACCTGCATCTGAATCGAGCCATCTTGATTCATAACCATACGGCAGGACGATATCTCCAGAGAAATCGGATAAACGCTGGTGTTATACCAAAAAAGTGCCATTCCAATTCCCCGCCTTACCGGTCCTGTCTGATTTTGGTACTTTTTATATTTTTCTTCCCATCCGATATACTTCATCGCCTTTTGCATGCATTCCTCATGACTTGGATAATAGTTTTTATTATGGGAAAAATCATCGTAATACCCAAGTGGCATCAGATTTTTTCGCCGCAGCTCTACCGGATTCATTCCAAGAACCTTTGCTATATCGTCCATATGCGCTTCCATGGCAAAACTGATCTGCGGCATACCATAACCACGCATTGCGCCTGCAACCGACGTATTGGTAAATACCGTATAGGCATCAAATTCGTATGCATCACATGTATATAACTGTGCAAAACCATTCGTTCCCTTTGCTGCAATGGAATGCCCGTGGGAAGTATAGGCTCCCTGTTTGGAAAAAGACTCCAGTTTTCTTGCAACAAAGGTTCCGTCTTTTCTGAAATATGTAACAAGATGGAACGTTAAAGCATGCCGGACGCGATTCGATACAAAAGTTTCTTCACGCGTCAGATCAATTTTTACCGTTCTTCCTCCCAACTGTGTCGTCAGATATGCGCACAGTGGTTCATATAAAGCATCCTGCTTGTTACCAAATCCGCCACCGATATACGGTTTTATGATCCTGATCTGTCCCCAGTCACAATTTAATGCCTGTCCGACGATTCTGCGTACAATATGCGGAATCTGCGTTGACGATACCACAACGATTCTTCCTTTTTCCATATAAGAATAGCAGATGTGGTTTTCAATGTGACAATGCTGTACCGTCGGTGTTTTATACCATTTATCAACGCAAAGAAGCCCCTCTTCTTTCTTTGCCTCTTCATAATTTCCCTTATGTCCGCTTGTATGATTTAAGATATTGTTCGGATATTCCTTGTGGAGCAGCGGTGCGCCGTCCTTCATTGCCTCAATCGGATCCAGCACAAAGTCATATTCCTCATAGGATACTTTTACCAGGGAAGCCGCCTGCTTTGCTGCAAGCTCTGTCTCTGCAACGACCACTGCGACATCGTCCCCATAATATAAAACGCGATCCGTCAGAAGCAGACGATCCGCAACATCCTGATGATTTTTATCCAGTGACCACGGATGACCGGCAGTTGGGAAATAATTCTTTGGTACATCAAAACAGGTTATGATCTTTACAACCCCTTCTATTTTCAATGCTTCTTCTATATCGACAGACAACACTTTTCCATTTGCTATAGTAGAATGTACTACTTTTGCAACAAGTGCATCCTTCGGGCATAAATCATCTGTATATTTCGCTCTCCCGGTTACCTTTTCAAATGCATCTACTCTTTTATATGATTTTCCAACCTCTCCCATAATTTTCCTCCGTGTCCGTAAACTCCGGTTTTCAGATTTTCTATCTGCGGCGGATTACTTTTCCTGCCCACATCTCATTTTCTCTTCCGTGTTCTAACGCAATGACTCCATTTACAATTACATACTCAATTCCATCCGGATACTGCTCCGGCTCTGTAAAGGTTCCCTTATCTATAATGGTATCTTCATGAAACAATACAAGATCCGCATAATTACTCTCTTTTATACAGCCTCTTTCTTTGAGATGCATGCTTTCTGCTGCCTTACCGGTCAGTTTATGAACCGCCTCTTCCAAAGTTAACTGCTTTTCTTCCCTTACATACTTTCCAAGGACCCTCGGAAAAGACCCATACACTCTCGGATGCGGTTTCCCGGATAAAAGACCATCGGTACAAAGATTCATCTCCGGCCGTTTCATGATACGGACAACATGTTCTTCTGTTCCGTAAAAATCGACCATCCCCACTGCATTTTTTTCTTCTTTTAGAAGATCAAAAGCTGCATCCAGGGCATCCATATGCCATTTTTCTCCCAGTTCATCCAGATTAAGGCCTATCACATCTTTGTTTTTTTCTGAGGCAACACTTGTAATATAAATGCCGTCTGTACCTGCAAACTGGACAAAATTATCCCAGCCCTCAATACCTTCACGGATATCTTTTTTCATTTTTTCCCGGTCTTTTTTATCTGCAAGACGTTCTACCAGCTTGTCTGTCCCCCCGTCATGTGCCCACGGAGGCAGGATAACTCCAAGCATTGTACTTCCGGCAATATAAGGATACTGGTCAAAAGATACTGTCAGCCCGCATGCTTTGGCCTCATCCAGTTTTCCCAGCATGCCATCGAGATATTTCCAGTTTGGTTTTCCACATACTTTAAAATGTGAAAAATGGATTGGCACACCGGACTCTTTTCCAATCCTGATAATTTCATCCATAGACGAAAGGATATCGTCTGCCTCACTTCTCTGATGAACTACAAAAATACCGCCATATTCGTTTACAACTTTGCACATTTCAATCAGTTCTTCTGTTTTTCCATATGCACATGGCATATAGATCAACCCGGATGACAGCCCGATACAACCCGCCTTCATCTCGCGTTTTGTGATCTCGCACATTTTTTCAATGTCTTCTCTGGTGGCCGGCCTGTTTTCAAGCCCCATTGCCTCCATCCGGACATTTCCATGCGGGAGAAGATATGCCTCATTTAATGCAGGCTTTACAGCTTCTATCATCTTCAGATAATTTGCCGTGTCCTTAAATTTCCAGTTTATCGTATCATCAATTCCATCCAGCCCTGCCAGATTCTTTTTCCACGGTTCAATGTACTGTACCGGCAAAGGTGCCATAGATATGCCGTCCTGCCCAAGTACTTCCGTCGTGATCCCCTGATGCAGTTTTGGCAGTAATTCCGGCTCCGATAAGACCTTTAGATCACTGTGACTATGTGTATCAATAAAACCAGGTGCAAGAACAAGACCGCTTGCATCAATAACATGATCTGCACTTTTCCTGTATCTTTCTGCTTCTTCCGGTTTCAGATTTTGAAGAACAGAAACAATTCTTTCGTTTTCAGTCATTACGCATCCCTTAAAACGCTCCTGTCCGGTTCCATCTACAACATCTGCATTTTCAATCCATATCTTCATATTTGTCACCCCCGCAAGCTTCACATTTTATTTTAACAATGCTTTCATGATTCCAAAATAGCACTCCGTCACCTTTAGTAACTGATCAATTTCCACATACTCATCAATGGTATGCGCCAGGCTCTCCACCGAAGGTCCCATTCCGATCGTTCTGATTCCCGCCTCACCGGCGTAATGGCTGCCATTTGTACAAAAATTGTACTGTGTAATTTCCGGATGAAATCCCATATTCTGCAGTGTTTTAAGCACATCCTGGATATAAGTTTCATTCTTATCAAACAGCCAGCCCGGGAAGAAACGCTCTCCTTCAATCTTATTTCCTGTATAACAGGTTTCCTCTCCTGTTGCAAAAGATACTTTTGCCTTTATCTTTGGATCTTCTTTCATCAGACGGTCGATCACTTCCTGGATCGGTGCAAGAACACTCTCCTTCGTTTCTCCCACCAGCAGACGTCTGTCGTAAGTTGCCATACAGTATTCCGGTACAACAGATGCGCCCGGATACGGTGTTGATTTAATATCCGTCAGTTCTAAGATTCCATCTCCCAGTACGTCATGATGCGGCGGTGTGAGCTTTCTGATCTCATCGACCACTTTGCACATACTATATACCGCATTGATTCCTTTTTCCGGATTTGCGGAGTGTGCCGGAACACCAAAAGTCTCTACCTTTACTTCTCCTCTTCCGCGCTGCCCGATTTTTAAGTTTAAATGGGATGCTTCACCGATCACAACATAATCCGGTTTTACGATCTCACTGATATTTCTCGCTGCAACCCCTTCAAAGCATTCCTCGTGGACGACGCCTGCCACATAAATTTCACCCGCAAAATCCCGGTTTTCTGCCTCTGTAAACAGCACTGCTGCATTGGCCATTGCTGCCAGTGCGCCCTTCATATCGGTCGTTCCTCTGCCATAAATCTTTCCATCTGAGATTTCTGCTGCAAAGGGATCGTGTGTCCATTCCGCTTCATTCTGCACCGGAACGGTATCCATATGCCCGTCAAACAATATTTTCTTTCCCGGGCGCTTTCCTTTTAATACGCCGATCGTATTCCCATATTTATCAATAATGACATCATCAAATTTATTTGCCTTGAAATAATCGGACAAAATATCAGACACCTTTTTTTCCTGTCCGGAATAACTCTGTGCCTGAATCAGTTTTCTACATAAATCAATTACACTTTCTTCCTGCTCTTTCGTTAACATTTTGCATATCCTCCATTCCATACTATATTCTTATAATTTTCCTGGTCAGTATCTCCCTCAGTACTGATGAACAGCAATACGGATTCTTCATTTATCTGCATTTTCTCTTTCCACTCTTTTAAGGAAGCGTCACTTAAAAGCTCATAGGCAAAACCAAACGCTGCCGCTCCGCTCTCTCCGGATACGATCCTTGTATCTCCCTTTTTCGGTGCCCCTAACACCCGCATTCCGTCTGCCGCCACATAATCCGGGCAGGATACAACATAATCTACATTTTCCCTTAAAATATCAATACCTACGGTTACAGGCTCACCACATGCAAGTCCTGCCATAATTGTTTTCATATCACCTGTTACCGGATGCAGTTTTCCATCATCTGCCTTTATCGTCTGGAACACGCACGCTGCTTCATTCGGTTCCACTACTGTAATGGCTGGTCTATCTTCACCGTAAACGGAAGAAAAAAATCCTGTCACAGCTGTTGCAAAAGATCCTACGCCTGCCTGCAGGAAAATATGCGTTGGCTTTTTTCCTTTTAACTGCTCTTTTATTTCCAGTGCCAGCGTTGAATAGCCCTGTATGATCCAGGTCGGGATCTCCTCATAACCCGGCCAGGAGGTATCCTGCACCAGCACCCATCCGTTTTTCTTTGCATTTTCATTGGCCAGTCTGACCGCATCATCATAATTAAGATCCGTAATTGCTGCATCTGCTCCTTCTTTTCTGATGTTATCCAGTCGTTCTTTTGCGCTGCCCTTTGGCATATAGATCACAGCATTTTGCTTTAACTGATGTGCTGTCCATGCAACCCCGCGCCCATGGTTTCCATCTGTAGCCGAGATAAATGTGATCGTTCCTATTTTTTCTCTTGTTTCATCTGATACAATCTCATCATAAGAAATCTCATCTATCGTTTTTCCCAGCTTTTTTGCTATATAATTGCCGATAGCGTAACTTCCGCCAAGCACCTTAAAAGCGTTTAGTCCAAACCGGTAAGATTCATCCTTTACGTAAATGTCCTTTACACCAAGCTCTTTTGCCAGGCCGGAAAGTTCACACAACGGCGTTTCTTCATACATTGGAAAACTCTCATGGTATTTTTTTGCTCTTTTTGCGCTTTCTTCATTTAGAATATCCAGGTTTTTCCTGTTCTGATCCTTTTCTTTTTTTACTGCCTGATTTCTGATGATCTCAATACCCATTACAGCACCCCTTTCTCTATTCCCGTCTGTATTACATTCTGCAAATACTCCGGTATTGATCGTTCCTCACCGTTTTCCCGAAATAATTTTTTCTTTTCCAGATAAAGAATTGCTGCTCTCGCTGCATCTTCTGATCTGTATTCCTCTTCATCCTCAAAAAGTGAAAGTTTCTCCAGATATGGTTCATGACCCATTACACAGTGAAAGCTGCAGCATCCGCATGCATTGCAAAGCCGGTTTCGATGAAGCACATACGCGCCATTTTCTGTCTCAATGCGCACATTTGCACGGTTCGGACAGACATCCACACAATTTTTACATTTTGCACACTCACTGCTGTAATTTTCACTGCTCTTATAAACACGACTTTCTTTTTTATTGTAGTAAGCATCTGACCATGCCTTTTCTGCCAGCTGCTCCAGCTTTTTTAAATCCAGTCTGCCTTCATGCTGCGGACTGCTTTTTGAAGCTTCCTGTATCATTTTACTGATATGCCGGTATCCATCCGGCTTTAATAAAACAGAAGAAACCGTTACCGGACTTATCCCTGCTTCGAGCAGATCACTGACATTTTTCTCGTCTGCACCGCCGGAATAAGAGATGCTTATTTTTCCCTGCAGCTGTTCTGCTAACTGCCAGACAGCAGTAATTGCAAGCGGATACAAAGCCGGCCCTGACATATACATCGTTTCATCCTTCATTAGCCCATCTGAAAACACCGGAAATGTGTTGGTCATTTTTACACCAAATCTTTTTCCTAAAAAGTCTGCCTTTTTCCCACATCGTTCTATCATTGCTACGGCATCTGTCATCGTTATATTTTTATCAAAGCTTTCCTGGGAATAAGAAAGCGTCTCATAGCCTTTCTGGCATAAGATCTCTTCTGTCATTTTTTTCCCGATCAGCGTGGGGTTCATTTTTACCAGTGTATGTAATCCTTTCTGCTCCAGAAGATACATTATGATCTGTTCGATCTCCCCTGCGGGACAGCCATGCATGGTCGATAATGTGACCGTATCTGAAATACAGCTCCCTGCATTTATTTCCTCAATATCTTCCATGGAAAGATTCTGAAAGCTCTTCTGATTTTCTCTTAAAAATGCAATGTCTTTCTGCCATTCTTCCGTATGTGAAGCATCCTTCATGCCATCCAGAAAGCTGTCTACCACATCGGAACGGATTCCTTTGAGATCATATCCTACACTCATAATGAAATGAGGCTCCGGATTGTGCTTCAGGCCGAATTCTTTTTTCAGCACATGTATTAAAAGAAAGGCTTTGATATACTCATCCATGGCTTCTTTTGCGGATAATTCAGAGGACCATTCTGTATTGAACACTTCATTTTTGACATAAATACACGGTTTTTGTATCCCAAGTTTTTCTCCGTACAACAGCTGTACCGTTTTTAATTCAAAATATGCCGCACCTGCGGCATAAGCTGCCACAATGTTTTCTGCCAACTGCGTATGCGGACCCGCCGCCGGTCCGACTGGTATCCCTTTTTCATTATTTTTCAGCGGAACCTGAAACATTTTTCCGGTATTCTGATATTCTTTACAGGCTTGCAGTAATAACTCTTCAAACGAAAGCGGTATCATTTTTTCACTCATAAATCATCCCTACTAACACAATTTTTTCCACAGCAGTTCTGCTGATTCCCTGCTCTTTGCCATAATTTCTTCTTCATCCAGGCAAAGCAGTTTTTGATGCCTCATTAAAATTTTTCCATTGATTATTGTAGTGTCCGTCATTGCTCCATTCACGCCAAACATAAGATGTCCATTGATGTTTTCTCCAGTCAGCGGCGTATAAGGACTGTACTTTACCAGAATGATGTCTGCCAGTGCTCCCGGCTTTAATACTCCAATTACTTCACCTGCGATCTGTGAAGCGATCTTCGCATTCTGATCAAAAAGAAGTGTGCATGCTTCTGCAAATCCACGATCCGGAAGACATCTTGCATGCTTCTGCAAAATATTGGCAACCTTTAAAGATTCCATCATATCATGCGTATACCCATCTGTTCCAAGTCCCACCGGAATTCCCTTATCCAGCATGTGAATTACATCCGGTGCACCAACTGCATTTCCCATATTGGATTCCGGATTATGTACCACTATGGTATTTGTCTCCTTTAGAATATCCATATCTTTTTCACTTACATGGATACAGTGTCCTGCAATGGTATTGGCACCGAGAATGCCATTTTCTGCAAAACGTTCCACAACAGACATCCCATGCTCTTTCTGACACTGCTCTTCATCATAAAGTCCCTCAGCAACATGGACGTGATATCCACTGTCATAAATATTCTTTTTTCTGCAAAGCTCCAACGTTTCATCACTCAGAGTAAAAGAAGCATGAAGTCCTATCTTTCCTTTTAACATTGCACTATTTTTTTGCTGTGCATAAGAAAGGAACTCCATATTCTCATCGATCGCCTCGTCTCTTTTCTTTTTTCCGTCACGGTCTGATATTTCATAAGCAAGACAGGTACGAACCCCCATCTGTTCTGCTGCTTTCGCAATCTGAAATAAGCTCCCCTGCACGGCTGCGTAGCTCGCATGATGATCATTCACAAACGTAACGCCATTTCGGATGCTTTCTGCATAAGCTGCCATTGCGCTGTAATATGTCTGCTCCAGCAGCAAATGTCTGTCAATATACCACCATGTTCCCTCCAGAATATCAAGAAATCCTTTTGGTGCATTACCAGGAATGGATAATCCTCTTGCAAACGCACTGTAAATATGCTCATGCATATTGATGTAACCAGGCATGATCAGCATTCCATCCGCATTTAAAAATTCCGCATCCGGATATTTATCCTTTAACAGCCCTGTCCTTCCAACTTCAACTATTTTTTCTCCTTCAATATACACGGCACCGTCTGTCAGAAAAGTATTCTTTTCATCCCTGGTAACCAATATACCATTTCCAATCAGTAATCTGTTTCTTTCCATGTTTTCCCCTATTGTAATCCATCTCTAAAAACATACTGTCCGGTGTGTCTAAAAATCTTTTCCTGATCCAGGATCAGATTTCCTCTTAACAGCACAGTTTCAATTTTTCCCTTTAAGGTCTTTCCATCATAGACACTCATATCATCTTTTACCTGTGTAACGGAATTTTTATCAAAAATGACAATGTCGGCATCCATACCCGGTAGAATTTCGCCCTTGTTTTTCAGTCCATATGCCACTGCGGGACCTTTCGTAAATTTCGGCAATATCTCAAATCCGTATAGCTGATACATATTTAAAAAAGAATAACGTATTCCACCTATTCCCATCGGAATTTCACTCGTTACATCATGTTGTTTTTGTTCTTTGGTATAGGGACAATGATCCGTCCCGATCGTACTGATCCAGTCTGCATATTCTACGAGCATCCTGCGGTCCTTTTCCGGACGGATCGGCGGCGTCATCGTATATTTGTAGCCGTCCTCTCCGGCGAGACAGTCCTCATTCAGTAAAAAGTAATGCGGACAGCTCTCCAATATAATCTGATGGCTCTTTAATTCTTCTTCAAAATTATGCTTTAATAACGCTACGCTGCTGCCGGCACTGACATGTACTATATACAAATGGCCATCCACCGTCCTTGCCATCTGGGCAAGTTTCATGACCTCAATATTTTCGGACAGTACCGGTCTGGACTTTGCATGCTCCCTTACCGGAATATTCTTTCTTTTTTCTATGAGTTCATCATTTTCTGCATGAACAACAACAATTCCGCCCTTTTTCTTACTTTCCTTTAATAACTCATAAATATAACCATCATAGGTTCTGCGATCAGTATCTGCATAGGTCGTGAACAATTTAACCGAATTGATGCCCTCCGCCAGACTGTTCTCAAAAATGCTCTCCGGTGTATCTGTAGGATTTGCTATGGTCGTATGAAACGCATAATCCACAAGACTGTTTTTCGCCAGATCTTTTCGCTTTCTAAACTCCGTATGAATCTGTTCTCCCGTTTTTACCGGATCAAGGAAGTCAATATAAGTTGTCACACCTCCACAGGCAGCTTCCACCGGGCCTGTATGAAAATCATCTTTTGAAACATTTTTTCCTACCCCCAGAGCAAAATGCACATGCGGATCAATAAAACCGGGTAGCACATATTTTCCCTCTGCATCAACCGCCCTTTCACAGGGCAGCTTCTGTACGGACAACGTATCGATTTTTCCCTGATTGACATACACATTTACTTTTCGAAAACTTTTTCCGAGATACACATGTCCGTTTTCAATTCCAAGCTCGTACATATCCTATCATCACCCTTTTACCGATATTCTTTTACTGCATTTAACACCATTTTTTTTGCATAGTTAAAATACTCATCCAGATTAAAATTGTCCTCATCGATCAGATACTGAATGGTTGCTCCTTCCAGCATGGACACAAACTGATATGGGAGGATCTCTTCATCCTTTGGTGGCAGATCCGGTACATATTTCTTTAATATATTCCGAATGTCGTTTCTCCAACCCGCAAAAGAATCCGCAAATCCCTGCTTTATCTCAGGGAAAATTCTTCCCTGCAGCCAGAAATCAACCTCTGCATAATCGTATTTCTGATTGTCTATAATAAAATCTCTTTTCTGATTGATAAATACATCCAGTTGAGCTTCCAGTGTATCCTCTGCATCCTGCCTTAACTCGCTTCTTTTGTCCAGACACTTATCCAGTACCTTTTTTTGTACTGCATGCAGTAATTCATCCTTTGTTTTAAAGTAATATAATACATTTGACTGCGGCATATCCGCATTTTTCGCGATCAGGTGCATTCTTGTTCCGCTGATCGTATGCTCTTTTATCGTATCCAGTGTTGCTTCCAGAATATGCTCCTCAGTCGCTTTGTTTCTTTTTTTCTTTTTACTAGCTTCCATAGATTATCGTTCTTCCCTGAAATATGCTTTTCCAAGACTTGCCGGCGGCTGGTTCTCCATCTTGTTCCGGTGACTGGTAATAATTAAAACAACAATCGTTACCACATACGGAAGCATTTTACATAATTCCTGCATCGCGCGGGATAAGCCCGGAAGATAAATGTATAAAATGTATAATGCCCCAAACAAGAAAGATCCCCAGATGGCATTTGTCGGATTCCACAACGCCAGGATCACCAACGCGATCGCAAGCCAGCCTCTGTCTCCAAATCCATTATTGGTCCAGGTTCCTCCCAGATACTCCATTACAAAATATAAACCTCCAAGCCCGGCAATGGCAGCTCCGATCACTGTCGATAAATATTTGTACTTTGAAACCGAAATACCAACTGCATCTGCGGTAGCAGGATCTTCTCCCACCGCCCTTAAATTCAATCCCGTTTTTGTTTTATACAAAAAGTGCGTTAAAAGAAGTGCAACCACAATGGACAGATAAGTTAAAAAACCGTAGCTGAACAGCAGTTCTCCCAGAAACGGGATTTTACTTAATCCGGGAATTTTCACCCGATATGCACCTGCCGTTACCTGTACGGAAATCTGTCCAACACCTCCGGCAAGCTTGGAGATAGAACCTCCAAAGAAATTACCGAATCCGACACCAAAAGTTGTAAGTGCAAGTCCGACGACATTTTGATTTGCACGCAGGGAAATGGTCAGAAAGCTGTAAATAACCCCTCCCAATGCGCTTACCAGAAGCGTACACAAAAATGAGATCAAAAGCCCGATAAATGCATTCGGATGCTCGTTTCCATTTTCGTAAAAAAATGCTCCCATTAATCCCGCAATTCCTCCCATATACATAATTCCCGGTATTCCAAGATTAAGATTTCCCGATTTCTCGGTAACAATCTCTCCCGATGCACCAAATAAAATGGCTATTCCCTGCCCAATGGCCTTTTGTATAAAAGTCAGCAATACTGTCATGCCTATACCTCCCTGTTCTTTTTCCGGAATTTTGTCTGATAGTTGATGAAAAATTCACATCCGATGAGGAAGAACAATAAAATTCCTGTGATGATGTCAGAAGCATTTTCATTTAATCCATACTGGGATGCGATCTGAATCGATCCCTGCTGCATAAATACCAGCAAAGCAGAAACGATAAGCATGGCCCATGGATTAAATTTTGACATCCATGCCACAATAATTGCTGTAAATCCTCTTCCACCTGCTGTACTGGTAGAAATCGTATGGCTTCCGCCACATACGATAATCGATCCTGCTATTCCACAGATCGCGCCTGATATCATCATGGTGCGGATAATTACTTTTTTTACATTGATCTTTACATATTGTGCAGTATTGATACTTTCTCCGACGACCGATATCTCATAGCCCTGTCTCGAATGATTCATATAAACTGTCACTAAAACTGTCACGATCAGAACAATAAGTACATTCCATCCATAATCCATTCCAAACAGTTTCGGGAACCAGCCTTTCCGGGTTGCCGAATTTATAATTCCAACCGTATTGGAACCTGCCGGATTCTCCCAGTATACGATACAAAATGTAACTATCTGCATTGCCACATAATTTAGCATCAAAGTGAACAGTGTTTCATTTGTATTCATATATGCCTTAAACACCGCCGGCAGAAATCCCCAGAGCATTCCGGCAACTGCACTTGTTAGAATGATACAGACTATCAGCAGCCCATTCGGCATACGATCTCCTGCATAGATCATCCATGCCGCCGTCACGGTTCCGCCTATCAGTATCTGACCCTCTGCACCGATATTCCAGAATTTCATTTTAAACGCCGGTGTAAGACCAACCGCAACAATAAGGAGTATTGCGATCTCACGGATCGTCATCCAGACCCTCCTGTTTGTTCCGACCGCACCATTTATGATTCCCATATATACCTGCAGTGGATTCTGCTTTGTGATCGCTACAATAATAAGGGCACATACCACCAGAGAAAGAGCAACTGCGATCAGTCGGATTCCCCATGCTTTACCTTTTGAAATAGAATCCCGTTTTATCACACGGATCAACGGTTCCTTAACAGAAATATTTGATGTATTAGACATAACTTTCCTTTCCGCTGCCAGTCATCAGCATTCCCAATTTTTCTTTTGTTACTTCCCTTGCATCCTCAATTCCGGTGATCCTGCCGTCACTTAACACCATGATCCGGTCACACAGTTCCATTAAAACATCCAGATCTTCTATGACACAGATAACCGCAACGCCCTTATTTTTTTGTTCATTCAGCAAATTATAGATCGTATAGGAAGAATTAATATCAAGTCCTCTGACCGGATATGCCACCAGCAATATCTCCGGATTCTGTGCTATTTCCCGTCCAACCAGAACCTTCTGCACATTACCGCCGGACAACCGCCGCACCTCTGTTTCTACGCCAGGTGTAACTACGTCCAACTTTTCGACAATATGTTTTGCCAGTCTCTTTGGCATCTTGCGGTCAACAAACAGACCTTTTCCATTCCGGTAACTTCGAAGAAGCATATTATCGATCAGGTTCATGGAACCGACCAGTCCCATGCCAAGCCTGTCCTCCGGCACAAACGCAAGTGCCTCTTCTTCCCGGCTCTTTTTTGTCTCGTCGTTATCATAGAAGCTGATTTCTCCGCTGTCATATTCCACAAGTCCTGCAATCGCCTCTAACAGCTCCTTTTGTCCACTTCCTGATATTCCTGCGATTCCAAGGATCTCACCTGTATTTGCCACAAAACTGATATCTTTTAACACCGGAATTCCATCACGGTTTTTTAAATTAAGACCGGAAACCTCAATCCGTTTTTTCATGTTTACCGGCTTACTTCTCTCAATATTTAACGCGACTTTTTCGCCGACCATCATTTCCGTAAGTTTTTCTACAGACGCATCACGTGTATCGATCGTACCTGCATTTTTCCCTTTCCGCAGTACCGTTACACGGTCAGAAATTTCAAGCACTTCGTTCAGTTTATGCGTAATGATTATGATGGATTTTCCGTTTTTACGCATATTGCGCAGTACGTCAAATAACTTTTCTGTTTCCTGCGGTGTCAGTACTGCAGTCGGTTCATCCAGGATCAGGATGTCTGCACCTTTATATAATACCTTTACAATTTCCACAATCTGTTTTTGTGACACAGACATATCATATATCTTTTGTTCCGTGTCCAGATCAAATCCGTATTTTGAAGTAAGCGCATTTATCTTTTCCTTTACTTCACCCATGGAATGCTTTTTGGTTCCATTTTCCATGCCAAGTATAATATTCTCCGCTGCTGTCAATATCTGGATCAGCTTGAAATGCTGATGAATCATTCCAATTCCAAGAGAAAAAGAATCTTTGGGTGAACGGATCGCAACCTCTTTTCCGTTTATGAGGATCTGCCCCGCATCCGGAAAATAAATTCCAGAAAGCATGTTCATCAACGTAGTTTTTCCACTACCATTCTCTCCGAGAATTGAAAGAATCTCACCCTTTTTTAATGTTAAATTTACGTTATCGTTGGCTGTTACACTGCCAAAGCTTTTGGTAACACCTTTTAATTCTATTGCATTTATTTCGTTCACGGGAACTCCTCTCCTTCTTTGAAATGTCCTGACGGAACCGTCTTATGACAGTTCCGCCTGTAAACATTTCTTATGTCAATTCATTTTATTTCTCTGTAATACCATCAATTCTGATATCAAAGGAAGGCGCTGATGTGATTTCAGATTCATGATAATATCCGTCTGATACATAATCAGCATATTTTTCATAATCTCCGCCTTTTTCGATCAGATCTTCCAGCTTCTCTCCGCCTACTGTAAATGTAGAAGTATCAAATACATGTAAAGAACCGTCTTTTAATGCTGCCTCAACCTCATTTACCTTGTCTTCGGTGCCATCTGCAACAACTGCGCTGTTTAAGTCTGTAATATAAACAACATCATCGTTAAAACCTTCTGCCCAGTCAGTCGGAATGGTGTCTCCATCGATTAAGCTCTTTACTGCAATTGTGTAATATGCTCCCCAGTTGTTTGCTGCAGAGGTAAGTGCCGCATCCGGAGCAACTGATGTCATATCTACGTTATATCCTACACACGGAACTTTTTTCTCTTCACAGGCTGACGGTGCTCCTGTCGTATCTGCATGCTGGCTGATCAGGACACATCCGTCTGAGATCAGCTGTGTTGCAACTTCAGCTTCCCCTGACATATCTGCCCAGCTGTTTGTATACTGTACTTCCATGGTAGCTGTCGGGCATACACTCTTTGCTCCTAAATAGAAAGATGTGTAACCGGATACTACCTCAGCATATGGATAAGCTCCAACATAACCTATCTTTGCAGCATCCGCTGTGATCGTACCATCTTCGATCATCTGGTTCAATTTCATACCTGCAACAACGCCTGATACATATCTTGCTTCATAAATCTTTGTAAAGTAGTTATGCATATTTGAAAGTCCGGAAGATGCTGCCTGATAACCGGTTGCATGGAAAAACTGAATATCCGGATATTCCTGTGCTGCCTGGATCAGATAATCTTCATGTCCGAAACTTGTTGCAAAGATTGCCGTACATCCCTGATCAGCAAGATCAACTGCTGCATCATAACATGACTCATCTTCCGGAATGTTGGTTTTTTCAATAATCTGATCATCAGAAAGTCCCAGATTTTTCTGCATGTCATCAATTCCCAGCATATGTGCCTCTGTATAACCTTCATTTTCATCTCCGATATAAATAACACCGATTTTTATATCAGAAGCATCTGTTTTTTCTCCTGTTGCCGCTGTCTCAGTGGAAGCTGTGCTTCCTGCCGCATCTGCATCTGTCTTTTCAGTGTCTGCGCTCTGTGAACCGCAGCCAGCCAGCATTCCAGCGGTTACAGCCATTGTCATCAATACACAAAGCAATTTTTTTCTCATAAAATTTTCCTCCTTAAAATGACGAGAACAGAAAAAAGGAGCCATATACGCCACACGACGTATACAACTCCTTCGTTGTCTGTTCTTACAATATGTATAAACCCTATTATAATCAACCAACATCAGTTGTCAATATTTTTTTGACCATTTGGTTATATTTTTTATTTTTTTCCCCGTAACAACAAAAGAGAATCGGAAGCTATTCCCAGATATTCCGGTATCGTATCGTTTTCCATGTTCCAGTCTTCCTTTGCGATTTTCCATTGTATCCAGGCAGACTTACTGCCGGTCCGGAAGGAAATATTCCACTCAAACAGATCTTCTAAAATCCGATACTCCGCCACCGGAAAGGTATTTACGCCCGCTTTCTGTCTTCTTTCAAAATAGTGTGCACGGATTCCCACATACGTGATGTTGGTCGGTATCGTCTCCCCGCACTGCAGCGTGACACCCCAGTCGACTGCCTCTATCTGATGTTCATCGATCCTTTTCGCTTTCGATATATTCTTACATCCGGACAGCACCGCCGCAGTCCTCGTCTTCGGATTCTGAAAAAACTCTTTTACCGGCTCTATCACTTCAAGTTTTCCCTCCGTGATACAGCTTACGGTATTGCAAAGACGATACACTTCATCTCTGTTATGGGATACAAACAACACCGGCTTTCCAATTTTCTGCAAGGTTTCCCGCATCTGCTGTTCCAATTCCCATTTCAGGTAACTGTCCAAAGCAGAAAAGGGTTCATCTAATAATAAAACATCCGGCTCTGCCGCAAGCATTCTCGCCATTGCCACTCTTTGCTTTTGGCCACCGGAAAGCTGAGCCGGATAATGTTTTTCCAGTCCGTTCAAATGAAATTGGTCAATATAATCCGAAATGTCATCTTTCTTCCGCTTTTTTCCCATACCTGCCATAATATTCTGTTCTACCGTCATATTCGGGAATAACGCATAATCCTGAAACATATATCCTACTTTCCGTTTTTGCGGAACCAGATTGATCTTCTTTTCCGAGTCAAACAGCACTCTTCCATTTAAAATGATCCTGCCTTCATCTGGTGTTTCGATCCCTGCAATGCATTTTAATGTCATGCTTTTTCCACATCCGGAAGCGCCCAGTATTGCAAATACGCCCTCCTCTGTTTCAAATGTTACATCCAGATTAAAGTTTTCAAATTTCTTTTTGATTGCAACCTGCAATGACATCTTACCACCTCCGAATATTCTTCCTGTTTTTTGCAGTGATAATATTCATAAGAAAAATAATAAAAAATGCGATCAATAAAATGATAAGTACCCAGAAACCTGCTGTTACATAGTCCCCATCCTGAATCACCATCGCGATTCTCTGCGAGATCGTACCGGTTTTTCCCGGGATATTTCCGGCAAGCATAGAGGTTGCTCCATACTCACCCAATGCTCTCGCAAAGGTGAGTATCGTACCGGAAGTAATTCCGGGTCCCACCGCCGGAACAACCACCTTCCAGAATATTTTTATCTCTGACATGCCAAGCGTTCGTGCCGCATAGATCAGATTCACATCAATCTGCTCGAATGCTGCTCTTGCATTACGATACATCAGTGGAAATGCGATCACTGTAGCTGCCAGAATACATCCAAGCCAGGTCTGTACTACTTTTATTCCGAAGCCCTGATACAAATATGCCCCAAACGGTCTCCGCAAACTAAAGATTAAAAGCAAAAAGAAACCTGCCACCGTCGGAGGCAGCACCATCGGCAATGTCAGTATACCATCAGCAAGCGCCTTTACCCTTGGCTTTGCTTTTACCACTTTTCGTGCCACATAGATTCCAAGGAAAAAGGAAATCACCGTTGCAACAAGCCCTGTCTTAAGCGAGATAATAAGCGGACTGAAATCCAACTGTTTTATATATTCAAAAATTTCCTCCATAAAATGCTCCTGCTTTTTCAGACAAATTAATTTTTCACGTCTGTATCAAAATAGTATTTCTGAAAAATTGTTTTTGCATCATCAGATACCAGAAACTGTATAAAATCCGCTGCTGCTGCCTTCTCAAGTTCATCTGCTTCCGCATTTTTTACTTCTGCCACCGGATAAATTACATTTCCGGTAAGATCATACGGAATAACCTCTAAGATCTGCAATCTGTCTTCCAATCCATAGGTATCGGAATAATATACGGTTCCCACTTCGTTTGAGCCCTCAGATACTGCTGCCGTAACAGCTCCCACATTTGCACATTCATTAATTTCCACGCCTCCAAGCGCTGCTGAAACCGTATCTGTCGTAATTGTGGACACATCATCTGCCGCATCTAACATTCCGGCATTTACCATGGCCTGTCTTGTATACTTTCCAACCGGGACAGAACCGTCTGCAAGTGCTATGCTGGACGCATTTCCAATATCGGAAAGACCGGTTACTTTTGTATTGCTGCCGTTGTAAGTCACTACACATACCTGATTGTTTACGACATTATATCTGGTTCCATCCTCGATCAGATTATCCTCCTGCTGCAGCTGATCCATCTGTTTTTGTGCTGCTGAGAAAAAGACGTCACAGGCTGCTCCCTCTTCGATCTGTGTCATCAGTGTACCCGAACTGTCATAGCTTCCTACGATCTTAACATTCGGCTGTGTTTTGTTGTATTCTGCGATCAGTTCTTCCAATACGCCGTTTAGGCTCTTTGCTGCAAACAGGGTAACTGTGGTATCTTCAAATTCATCCTTTTTTTCGGTATCTTCACTTTCTGCTGCTTCTGTTTCAACTGTTTCCGTATCCGCTTCTTTTTTAGCGTCCGTATCTGCCGGTGCACTGCTGTCTCCACAGCCTGCAAGCATTCCTGCCGCCATAACTGCTGTTAAAATCAAACTGACTAATTTTCTTTTCATAATATTACTTCCTTCTTTATCCATATTTTTGTGCCCGAAATAAAATGAGCTGGGCTGCAATACTTATCGCTATTTCTGCCGGTGTCTCAGAGCCGATGTCAAGCCCGATGGGAGCTGTGACCCGATCCAGTTCTTCTTTGGAGAATCCCTCCTTTTCTAACTTTTCCCGGACATATTTTGTCTTGCTTCGACTTCCAACCACACCTATATATCCTGCGGATGTTTTTAATGCAAAACGCTCTGCATCGGTATCACAAAGATGCCCTCTGGTCATCACTGCTATATAATCATCCTGTGTGATGGAAAAAAATTTTTCAATCTGTGAAAAATCTATTTTTACAACCGCCTCTGCCTGCGGAAACAGCTCTGTTCTTGTAAATTCGTCCCTGTCGTCTGCTACAATACAGCGAAATCCGACATGACTTAACACCGGGACCAGTTCCTGAGCCAGATGTCCTCCTCCAAAGATATACACCTTTCCGTCATAGGAAAACTGTTCTGCATAATACTCCTTTTCACCTTCCAGTGTGAGAATAAGCCGGTGCTTTTTTGCATCAATCTTCAGAACAATTTTTGCGTCTCCCTCCTGTAATGGGATCAGTAACCAGTATGGTTTTCTTTCCCGGCATACATCCAACGCTTCCTTTAATAATTTTTCATTTTTTTTGTCTGTCGCATCCAGATAATAAAATAGTATCTTTACATGTCCGCCACAGACCATTCCAAGACTTGCAACCTGTGTATTGCTGAGATTATATTCTCTTACATCACTTCTTTTTTCCTCTAACAGTTTCTGTCCGGCAAGAATTGCCTGATGCTCCAGATTTCCTCCGCCTATTGTTCCATAGACGTAACCTTCCTCACCAACAGCCATATATGCTCCTGCAGTCCTTGGTATGGACCCGCTTCCCTCTACTACCGAAACCAGCATACTGTCCTTTCTTTTTTCCCTGCGTTCTTCCAATATCTGAAATAATTCCTGCATCTACAAATCACCTCTCTCCTTTATTTTTTCATTTCCCGTTCCAGGAAGATTTCATCTCCCTTTTTTATGACTCCGCCTTTCCGTACAACAGCAAAGACTCCCTCCTTCGGCATGATACATTCACCCATTCTTTTATAAATTTCACAATGGCTGTGGCATTCCTTTCCAATCTGGGTCAGCTCCAGAAGCACATCCCCACAACGGATTTTCGTACCTATCGGGAGCTTTTTTAAGTCATACCCCTCAACGATCAGGTTTTCTCCAAAAGCTCCGGATATAATATCTGCTCCTCTTTCCTTAAATTCCTCTATTTTCTCATAGGACAACAAACTGACCTGCCTGTGCCACTTTCCGGCATGTGCATCGCCTTCAATCCCCCAGTCCTCTTTTAAAACTGCTTCTTTTACTTCCTTTTTTGGGGTTCCTCTGTTTTCGCTGATACAAATAGCTTTAATAACTCCCATATTCCACCTCACAAACGCTCAGCCGCCAATCTGAAACATCTTTCTTCTTTCCGAAACCGCATCATCCGTGAAGTTATGTCCCAGTGGCTTTTCATAAACCGATGCCTCTATGATCCTTTCCAATTTTTGCATCTGTGTTGTATCCCTGATCACATTCTTCAATCCAATTCCCTTATCATGACAGAGACAAAGTTTTAAATATCCGTCTGCCGTCAGCCGGAGCCGGTTGCAGCTATCACAAAATTTATGATTGATTGCACTTATAAAACCTATTTTTTCGGGATATCGTTCAAACCGGTAATAAACCGCAGGGCCGTTACCGTTCTCTTCTTTCTGTATAACTGCTGTCCCATATTTTTTTTGTATCTCTTCCAACAATACCTGATTAGACCTTCCAGTATAGTCTTTGCCATAACCAATCGGCATAATTTCAATAAAACGAACCGTCAGATGGTTCTCTGATGCATATTTTAGAATCGGCTTCCAGTTCAGTTCTTCCCTGTTCACCGTATTAATTTTCACCGGTATTTCTGCCTTTTTTGCCAGTGCAATTCCATCCAATACTTTTTTCAGTCTGTCTTCTCCGGTTAATTCTGTAAATTCCTGTGCGTCCAACGTATCAAGGCTTACATTCAATGTCCCTATACCCGCCTGTTTTAACTGATCTGTTTTTTCAGTGAGTAAAACTCCATTGGTCGTCAGATCAACACTTTCCACTCCTTTTGTCTCATGGAGCATCTGTATCAGTTTTTCACAGTCCTTCCGCACCAGCGGTTCGCCCCCTGTAATGCGATAATGTGTAATTCCAAGTCCGACACATGCTTCTACGACTTTCCCGATTTCCTCATATGTCAGAAATTCTGAAGTCCTTTCCCGCACTGCATCCTTGGGCATACAGTACCGGCAATGCAGGTTACACTGATCTGTAATGGAAATTCTCATATAATTGATATTTCGTCCAAATCTATCCTTCATATGCTTTACCAGCCCTTACCAAACCCACATTCAGGAAAAGAACAGACCGGACACGACAGACACAAACCGCCCTCTCCAAGTGAGGCTAACTCCTCTGCACTTATTTTGTCATCTGCCATAATGCGTGGAAGTACAATATCAAATATGGTGCGTTTTGCATACATAACACATCCCGGCAGACCTAAAATCGGAACATTATCTTTGTAGTAGGACAGCAGAAACATTGCGCCCGGAAGCACTGGTGCTCCATAAGAAACAATTTCAGCTCCGGTATTTTTGATTGCAAGCGGTGTCATATCATCCGGATCCACACTCATACCTCCTGTACAAATCACAAGATCCGCCCCCTGTTCTATCGCAGTAAGACAACCTTTTGTTATTTTTCCCGGATCATCATCAAATACCTCATGATAAATCGTTTCTGCACCGTACTCTGCCAGTTTTTCCATAATAACCGGGGTAAACGTATCCCTGATTCTTCCATGAAAAACCTCACTTCCAGTTGTTATAATGCCAACTCTCTTTTTATGAAACGGCTTTACGGTAAGAATCGGCCCATCCTTGCAGATATCCTTTGCCTGCTCCATCTTGTCCTTTTTTATCACCAGTGGAATAATTCTGGTTCCGGCAAGTTTATCCCCCTTCTTTATACGGGTATTCCCATGGCGGGCCGCTATCATCATTTCACCAAATGCATTTACTTTTCTTAATTTCTGACTGTCTACCTTTAACAAGCCATCACAATCTGCAATGAGCTCAATTTTTCCTTCTTTTACTTCGGAGGGATGCATAAAATCATTTTTGCACATCTCATACAGAATCTGTGCCGCCTCATTTTCATGCAGCATGGTATCATCCTTTTCCCAGATATAAACATGCTCTTTTCCCACGCTAAGCAGCACCGGAATATCTTCCTCTGTGATAATATGACCCTTACGAAACACAGCATCCTTTGTTACCCCTTTTATAATCTGTGTGATATCATGGCAGAGAACCTGACCTACTGCATCTTCTGTTTTCATCAGTTTCATTTTATCTTCTCACCCCCAAAAACAATGGTATCTAATTCTGCTATCTGCATTGTTTCCCATTTTAACCCGGACCTTTCCAGTTCTTTTGTAATGTTTTCTTCTTCCTCCGGTTCTGCTCTCCATGCAAGACCACAGCCCGCTGATATCTCGCGCGGGACCGGAATCATCCTTCCCGGTATCTGATGCTTTGCACAATGCTTTTCCATCTTCATGGCATCTGTCGTTGTTGAAAAGGTAACGATCAGTTTCTTTTCTTTTTTATGCATATCCTCACTCTATTCTGCAATTTCATGAATTGCCATTATTGCAGTGTCTACTTCCTCAAATGTATTATAATGAGAAAAACTAAAGCGTACCGCACCCTGTTCTTTCGTTCCAAGCGCTTCATGCATCAGCGGGGCACAATGCGCACCGGCACGTACTGCGATCTCATATTTTTCCCACAGCCAGTCACTGACCGCCGCTGAGTCATAGCCGCCAATATTAAGTGCTACTGTGGCAATCCTGTTATCCGTTTTTAAATCTCCGTATAGCTGAAGATTTCTTATGGAACAGATTCCCTCTATGAAATATTTTTCCAGTTTCATTTCCTTTTGATAAATCTTTTCTGTTCCATACTGTTTCAGATAATCCAGTGCTGCGCCAAGTCCCGCGATCCCATGCCCGTTTAATGTTCCCGCCTCTAATAATTCCGGCATAGAAAGCGGCTGCTCTTTGCTATAGCTTTTCACTCCGCTTCCGCCAACTTTAAACGGCTGAATTTCGACATTTTCTCTTACATAAATGCCTCCTGTCCCCTGCGGTCCCAAAAGTCCCTTATGACCAGAAAAGCACAACACATCTATTCCGGATTTTTCCACATCAAGGGGAAGGATTCCGGCTGTCTGCGCTGCATCCACAATGCATAACAGCTTATGTTTTTTTGCAAATTCGGTCACTCTTTTTAAATCCGTAACATTTCCCGTCAGATTTGATGCATGCGTAACCACGATTGCTCTGGTATTGCACTTAAAACAGCTTTCAAGCTGCTCATACAGAATCCTTCCCTTCTGATCTGCCGGTACAACCGAAAGTTCTACTCCTCTTTTTTCCATTAAATACAACGGTCTTAAGACAGAATTGTGTTCACATGCCGTTGTGATCACATGATCCCCGGACTGGAACAGCCCCTGAATGGCAATGTTTAACGACTCCGTCGCATTGCTGGTAAATGCAATTCGCGCCGGATCTGAAATTCCAAACAATTCGGCAATTTTTTCCCTTACAGCATAAATCATACGGGAAGCATCAAGCGTTGGCCCATGACCGCCTCTTCCTGCATTTCCCATATTGCAAAATGCCTTTATCACAGCATCTTCCACTTCCGGCGGCTTTTTTAAGGAAGTGGCTGCATTGTCAAAATAGATCATGGTTTTATGATCAGTCCGGCCTGTGTCATTTTTTCTGCGATCACATACATATTCGTAACACATCCGACTGCAAGCTTTTCGGTCAGCCCATAATAATTCAGACAGGTTCCACAGGTTAGAATTTCTACCCCCAAAGCTTCTAATGACTTCAGATCTTCAAGCACCTCCGAATCTTCACAGGTAAGTTTTGCGCCTCCATTATAAAAGAGCATGGTACCAGGAAGCTCATCCTGCTGCGTCAGGGCATACACAAACCCTTTGATCAGCACTCCACCCAGTTCTTCATTGCCCTCTCCCATTTTTGAAGAAGAAATGACGACCACGGTATTCTTTTTCCTGCTGTCGACCTGACAGTTTTCTTCCTCCTTCTTTTGCACTTCTTCCTCTGTTTCCACTGTAATTTCCTTTATTGTCATTACAACACTGTACTTTTGTTCTTCCAGTTTTTCCGATTTTACATCATATCCTTTTTGATTTGCCATCTTCGTCAGATTCTGGACCGCAATTTCATTATCTACAAAGATTTCTACTTCCCCGGGTTCTTTCATCCCTTTTATTGCATTTTTGGTCTTAACTACTGGAATCGGGCATGCATCTCCCATTGCGTTTACTCTTATCATTTACGTTTCCTCCTATTCTGTTCCGGTCACCCGGATCTCCACATCTTCTTTTTTTATAATTTCACCGACAATTTCTGCCGGTAAGCCTGCCTGTTTTAAATCATTTAAAAGTTTTCCTGCATCCTGTTTTGACACTGCGATCAATAATCCCCCGGATGTCTGCGGATCAAACAAAACTTCTTCCATTGCAAACGATACGTCCTCAAAAGAAACATATGGTTCAAAATGATTTCTGTTTCTCTGACCCGCCGCCGTGTACAGAAATTCATCTGCATATTCTATGGCACCGGGCAGCACCGGAACCTGATCCGCAAAAATATGACAGGACACCCTCTGATCCAGCATTTCATGCAGATGTCCCAGAAAACTGAAGCCCGTTACATCCGTACATGCATGGATCTCATAATTCTTACAAACCTCTGCAGCATATTTATTTAATTCGGTCATGGACTGAATGGCTTCTGCCATATGTTCCTTTTTTGCCTCACCCACCCGGTTTGCAGTACATATGATCCCAACTCCAAGCCGTTTGGTTAAAATCAGCTGATCTCCAACTGTCCCCTGATTATTGGGATACATTTTAGCCGGATCGACAATCCCTGTCACAGATAATCCATACTTTATGCCGCTGTCTGCTATGGAATGTCCTCCTGCCAGAATGCCTCCCGCTTCTGCGACTTTTTCCGCTCCTCCGCGCATGACCTCACCCAAAATATTTAAATCCATGTTTTCGGGAAAGCAGACAATATTTAATGCTGTTTTTACCTCTCCACCCATTGCATATACGTCACTTAACGCATTGGCGGCAGCAATTTTCCCAAATGTATAAGGATCTTCTACCATCGGAGGGAAAAAATCCAGTGTCTGCACAATCGCAATATGATCAGTTATTTTATAAACAGCGGCATCATCATGACTGTCGTAACCGATCAGCAGATTTTCATCCAAAGTACCCTTCGGCAATTTTTCCAGTATTCTGCTTAGGACTCCTGCTCCAAGTTTCGCCGTACAGCCTCCGCCCTTGCAAAAAACAATTTTATCGTCCATCCTTTTTTCTCTCCTATGTCAGGTCTATCCTTCTTCCAGCGACAAATTTATCTGTAATTTTACATTCTCCCGGCAAATATATCATACGTTCCGCTCTCTCTTTGATCGTCAGCTCACGCATACTCCGTATTTTGCTGTCGTCCACTACAAGCAGGTCACATTCAAAGCCCTTCTGAAAGCTTCCAACATTTCCAAAATAGCTTCCACCACCGGCAGTAGCCAGGAAAAACACTTCATCAAATGTAAGTGGCTTTATTTCCTGATCCTTGATCCTCCAGTACATCTTGGATGCCTGAACTGCATGCGCCATCGATTGTGGAATGGACAGGCTCGCACCTCCGGCGACATCACTGCCAAGTCCCACAGAGATTCCTCTTTCCAGATATTTTCGAATCGGTGCAATTCCAGATGCCACATTAAAATTGGAGTCCGGGCAATGTGCGATATAAGTATGATGTGCTTTCAGCAGATCCATTTCCTCTTCTCCACTGTATACACAATGTGCCATAACTGCAGGATATGTTTTATCCCCAAGCATATCAAACAATTCATACGCCTGTCCGTAGCTCTCTGCCTGCGGAACAAGTTCCTTTACCCATGCAATTTCTGACAGGTTTTCAGACAGATGTGACTGCACGCGCAGCTTATATTCCTTCTGAATTTCGGAAAGCGCTCTCATCAGTTCATCTGAACAGGATGGAATAAATCTCGGCGTTAAAATCGGGTTTGTTCTGTGATAGTCTTTTCGCCCCGTCTCTTCTAACCATAATTTTGTATCTTTCGCCGATTCGCAGGCACTTTTTTCACATAGTTCAACAGAACCATTACGATCCATATTGACCTTTCCTACATAGGTAATAAGTCCTGTTCGTTCTAACTGATCCATCAGTTCTAAGGTTGCTTCTGTGTGCAGCGTCGCAAAAATACATGCTCTGGTCGTAAAACTGTTTTTCAGATCCTCCGTAAAAAATGAATACGCAGATTTTGCATAATTCAGATCTTTATATTTTGCTTCTTCCGGAAATGTATTTGTCTGTAGCCATTCCAATAATTCCATGTCCATTCCCAGACCTCGAAACGTATACTGCGGTGCATGCACATGAAGATCTGTCATTCCGGGCATGATAAGCTTTCCTGTATCGTCATACAGTTTTAATCCCTTCCATTTTTCCGGGAGTTCATCAAATACCCCCTCACAGATTCCATTCATACAGACTACGTATGCATCCTTTTTGCATACAATTTCCTTATTTTTTCCTATATGTATTACATCACCTTTGACAACAAAATCTTTTTTTCTGTCCATAATAATCACCCCAATTTAATCTTTACAGTGCTTTTTAGGAAAGGCCATAGTTACACTCCTTATCGCATTACCGTAACGAGGTCTTTTCTATAGCGTAAAAAAACGGAGCTATAGACATCTATAGCTCCTTTGCATATTAAGTATATTACTACTTTTTGACTAAATAGTCAAATTTATATAAAATACTACTTTCCGTTCCATAATTATGATATACTTTCTTCCATAAAATGATTTGATCAAAAAGGTGGCAAATATGAATCCAAATAAAGAAAAATCCGTCTCCATCTGCTGTATTATCATGGCATCCGGTCTTGGGAAACGCTTCGGCAGCAATAAATTGTTAACCAGCCTTCAGGGAAAGCCCCTATTTTCCTATGCACTTTCTGCAACCGCTCTTTCCTGCATTGCGGGACGTGTAATCGTCACAAGATACCCGGAAATTAAGGATTATTGCCAGAAAAACGACGTTTCCTGTATTCTTCATGATATGCCGGACCGAAATGATACCATTGCACTTGGCGTTAACTTTTTTCTGAAAGAAGCACCCGAAGCTTCCGGATTTCTTTTCCTTCCGGCAGATCAGCCCTGCCTCACCCAAAGAAGCGTGTCCCTGCTTTGTACTACATTTCTCCAGAATCCGGACAAGATCTGTCGGCTCAGTTATCAGGATATTGCCGGTACTCCTGTTATCTTTCCGGCCTGTTATCAAAACGATCTGCTTTGCCTTCCTCCCAAAAATGGAGGAAGCTTCATTATAAAGCAGCATCCAAAACAGGTTCTTTTCGTTCCTGCGGCAGATAAACGGGAATTAATGGATGTTGACACCCCGGAAGATCTGTTATCACTGTCTTCCACATTCCCCATCCAGTCCCAGAAGAATGTTTAATCCATGCTCCAGCGTATCAAGAATATAGGTAAGACTTTCTTCTACCGCCTTTTTACTTCCCGGAAGATTGACAATCAGTGTCTTTCCCCGGATAACGCTGATACCCCGCCCCAGCATCGCACGCTTCGTAATTGTCATGCTGTATGCTCGGATTGCCTCTGCAATTCCCGGTACATTTCGCTCTGCAACCGCCAGTGTAGCTTCCGGAGTAACATCTCTTTCGGAAAATCCGGTTCCTCCTGTTGTAAGGATCAGTTCACATCCAACCTCATCCGACAGCCGAATCAGTTCTGCCTCGATCTGTTCTTTTTCATCCGGTAAAACTTTATACGAGCAAACCGTATAAATTTCTTCCGGAAGCAGTTCCCTGATCTTAGAACCGCTTAAATCCTCTCTCTCTCCTCTCGCACCTTTATCACTTAAAGTCACAATTCCAACTCGAAACATCATGCTTTCTCCTCTTTTGCCATGTAATGACCGCTTTTTCCCCCATCTTTTTCTAACAAATGAATATTGGAAATATACATGGCGCGGTCCATCGCTTTGCACATATCATAAACTGTCAGTAAAGCAATGCTAACTCCGGTAAGTGCTTCCATTTCAACTCCTGTCTTTCCTACACAGCATGCCGTACAGGTTGCCGTAATACAATTTTTTTCATCATCAATGAAAAAGTCTATTTCACACTTTGTAAGCGCAATATTATGACACAAAGGTATTAAGTCCGAATTTTTCTTCGCTGCCATAATACCTGCCACTCTTGCCACTGCCAGGACATCACCTTTTTTGGCTGTCTGCTCTTTAACTGCGCAAATTACTTCTTTTTTGGCATATATATTCCCGCACGCTTTTGCAATCCGATGTGTATCCATTTTTTCATGAATATCCACCATAAATGCCTCACCTTTTTGATTTATATGTGTAAATTCTTCCATAACTGTTTCTTTCCTGCCCATTCTGTTTTTCAAATCGTGTTGCCGCAACCTTTAAAATTCCCTGACGTTCTAACAGCTTTGCAATTTTACCTGCACTTTCCAGGCGCTCATCATCATCACATTTGTTTAATACAACATAGTATTCCTGTTTTGTTATATATTTTTTTGTTCCCTTTTCAGAAGAAAGAATTTTTACTATATCCTCTTCTGTAATAATATGTTTTTCTTTTGTCTGTAAAAGGGAAACAGCCTGATCTTTTCGAAAACATACCGTCTCCAGAGTATTTCCAATGGAATCCAGCCCCACAACCCCAATGACAATATCACTTTGTGGAATTATCACAGGTTCTGTCTCCTTCGGAACCTTAAGTGGAAAATGTTTTGCCCCGTCTGCCTCAATAAAAACAATATCCGCCTGTGCACACGCAAGGTTCAACAGTCCGTCATCCGGGCTCTTTAATTTTCCCTCTGAAGTACATTTTCCAATCACCGCATAGCGGTGTTCTTCCCATAAACTCTGATATTCCGTTTCTGTTTTTGCATAGCTTCCATCGACCGGCTGTAAAATATGTGTCGTTGTTGTCACTATCGTTTTTTTGCCCTGTCTGGCTGTCACACCTGCCAGATAATACATCAATGTTGTCTTTCCTCCAGCACCAACCAATGAAATTCTATGCCCGCATTCCAAAAGGAATGGGAAAAATTGAAAAAAATCCTTTTCGTTCATTTCTCTGTTCACCGCTGTATATTTAGAGTTTATTATATACTCATTTATTTATCCTTACAAGTAAAAAAGTGTGCAGTCTTTATCGCATTAACGTAACCGGGTCTTTCCTATAGAGTAAAAAAGAAGACGGGTTCGATTCCCGTCTCCTAAAAAAAGATACCATTTACGCAATTCGGTCTTTCATTTCAGCGACTTCTTTTTCCAGGCTGTCCACACGCATTTTTAAACCAGATATCTGCACTTCATTAAGAAGTACCTTATCCGACACCGGGATTGCCTGATTCAGCTTATCTACCAGGTTACAATGATTCTCTGCCAGAAGCTGAATGTTGTGGTTTGTCTCATTTTCCAGAGAAAGTTTCATTTCAGCCACGTCCTGCTTCAGAACTGTCACATCCTGCTTCAACTCTGTCACGTCCTGTTTCAGAACTGCCACTTCTTGTTTCAACTCTGTCACATCCTGTTTCAGAACTGTCACATCCTGTTTCAGAACTGTCACATCCTGTTTCAACTCTGCCACGTCCTGCTTTACTTCTCTCATATCCTGTTTCAGGTCTGTCACGTCCTGCTTCATTTCCGACATACCGTCATAAATCGCAAGAAGTAATTCACTATCCGTCATTTGTATGCCTCCTTTCTATTATTTTTATTTCGCTCTCTCAATGTAATAAAAAGTATAGCACACGAAAAAAACAAAGTCTATGTGAAAATTCTTAAATTTTTATGCTGCGAAAGCGTGTCAGATCATCCAGAAATTATCGGTACACACAATACGGCGGTACGTCTCAAAACGGCTCCATTTATCGTGGAATTCTACTTTCTCAGACTTCTGCAGTCCCTCGTATTCCTTTAAGTACGCGTCCAGTTCTGCCTTGACACCAATCTTAAGCGCAAAGCCCTTTTCATCCAGAATCGGCAGACCAATATACTGATAATCCGAAAGTGGTACGATATCCTCGATCTTCCGGTTGCGGATCAAAACTGCCGCTCCGCTCTCAACAGACAGGATATCGAAATAATCCGGATATTTGAAGCTGTTTCCTTCTACCGGCACCTCGTCACCGACATGATAGGTCTTTTCCTCTCCGTCGGTCTTCGAAAGGGATGCATTTTCCAGATTGAAATAGAATTCCTCGAAGATATATCCGCCGATCTTGATATCGTCCTTTGCAAAATACGGCTTTTCCCCGTTCTCATCCACGCTCTCCACAACACCACAGGCAGATGTCATATGGCTGACACGGTCAATTAAGATCAGCTCGCCCAGTGTCTTGTTTTTCTTAAATTCGTCTACTACGATCTTTTCCGCAAATTCCAGTGTGCAGACTGCGATCTCGTTTTTATCCAGACTTTCCGCTGCTAAATGCTCTCCGGTGTTGACATCGATCTTATACTGGATCTCCTTTACAACACCCGGTATCCTGGTCGTTCCGAGTTTCACGAGATACTCTTTTCCGGCAGTCAGTTTTTCGTCATCCATCCAGAGTAACGTAGCCGTAACATCTTTTGCAACCGGAAGCTTTTCATCATCGGTCAGAACACAACCACGGCTGACATCCACTTCTTTGTCAAGCTGGATCGTCACCGGCTGTCCTGCCACCGCCTGATCGGACTCTTTATCCCCGACCAGAATGGATTTTACGTTTGCCGCTTCATGGCTTGGCAGTGTATACAAAGTCTGGCCTACCTTTACCGTACCACTCTCGACCTGACCTTCAAATCCGCGGAACTCATGACTCGGACGGCAGACACGCTGCACCGGCAGATAAAATACGGAATTGGTCTCTGTCTCTGTGACATCTACCTCTTCCAGATACGGCAGGATCGCCTCACCGGTGTACCAGTTCATATTTTCGGATTTTTTCGTTACATTGTCACCCTCTGTGGCACTGACCGGGATAATATAGACATCCTTAAGACCAAGGCTCTTTTCCAGTTCATGGATATCCGCCTCGATCTCACGGAAACGTTCCTCGCTGTAATTTACAAGATCCATCTTGTTTACCGCAAACACAAAATGCTCGATTCCCATCAGGGCGCAGATTCTCGAATGACGTCTGGTCTGCACCAAAACCCCCTGCTTTGCATCGATCA
>OIZA01000033.1_pt1 | contig 87276 bp, 85 predicted proteins | sample 1588381 | NCBI WGS metagenome assembly OIZA01 (sample SAMN03283277) | human gut metagenome | biome: human-associated habitat; material: feces | host: Homo sapiens | place: Peru | collected 2012 | reverse complement strand
TGGTGCAATATTATGAAGGTGAGCCACTAGAGGTCATTGGCGCATTCTTAAAAGAACGTTGTTGGAAGAAGTTTTAGAATGTTATTGAAACATAAAGTGGATATTGAAACTGCAAAAGCGGACATTGAGGGTGTTAACGCCCTTCATAAAACTGCCCAAAACAGCGGAAAATCAAAGAAATAAATTTGAACTCCTAAAAAGTCCGATTGTTGCGGCATTGTCTGAAAACGATAAAGAAGGTATGGAAGAATAACAAAGCATTTCATACAATCCAGTTGTATGGAATTGTGGACAACTGAAATACGAACAGAGTCTCACAGCTTGATACGGATATTAAAAAATATGCAGAACAAATGAAAGTAAGTTGGATTTTAAATGGTAGAATTGAAGAAGAATGGGATAGCTATCTGCAGAAAATGGAGGACTATGGACTTTCAGAGTATCTGGAAATCAAACAGAAATATTTTGATGCATATATAGAGTCATTATCAGAGGAAAATTAGTATACAACGGGAGTGATAAACATGAGTGAAATGGTAAAAAAGGCAAGAAAATATGAGATGGAAGAAAGCATGAAAATAGCAAAGGATAACAGACCGGTATATCATTTTTCAAATCCGGTTGGCTGGATGAATGATCCTAATGGGTTTTCTGACTATAAAGGGGAACATCACTTATTCTTCCAGTATTATCCGTATGCAACACATTGGGATTCTATGCATTGGGGACATGCAAAAAGTACGGATTTTATCAAGTGGGAATACCTTCCAACAGCATTGGCTCCAGATCAGGACTATGACAATTTTGGTGTATTTTCCGGTAGTGCCATTGAAGATGGAGAAAAGCAGATACTGATTTATACAGGTGTAGAAGAAAAAGTGGCTGAAAATGGAGAAAAATGTATCCGCCAGAATCAATGCGTTGCAATAGGAAATGGTGTTGAATATGAAAAAATTGAAAATAACCCGGTTGTGACTGCAGATATGTTACCAGAAGGAAGTAGTCTGGAAGATTTCAGGGATCCGAAAATATGGAAGGAAAACGGTAAATATTATATGGTTGCCGGAAGCCGCCATAGTGACGGAAGCGGTCAGATTGCGTTGTTCTGTGCAGAAAAGCCGGAAAAATGGGAATTTGCAGGAATTGTAGATCGTAGTAAAAATAAGATGGGAAGGATGTGGGAATGCCCGGATTTTTATCCTTTAGGTGGGAAACAGGTTCTTATGATTTCACCACAGGAAATGGAAGCAGAAGGATTGGAATTTCACAATGGTAACAATACAGCATTTTTGATTGGAAATTATGACAGGGAAAAGTTGAAGTTTACGAGAGAAAAAGTACAGTGTGTGGATTATGGACTTGATTTCTATGCACCACAGACTATGGAGACAGAAGATGGAAGAAGGATTGTGATCGGCTGGATGCAGTCATGGGATAATCCAATGTATCCGGATACTCAGCGATATTCAGGTATGATGACTATTCCGAGAGAGCTATCAATGAAGGGTGGAAGAATTTGTCAGATGCCTGTGCGTGAGCTTGAAAATTATCGTAGCAATGTTATAATTTACGATAATGTTTGTATTCACGAAGAGACAGAATTGAAAGGCATTAATGGAAGAAGTATCGATCTGCAAATAGCTCTTAAAGGGAAGGAATATGGGAAATTTAGAATAAAACTGGCTGCGGATGAAAAGCATTATTCAGAAGTAATCTATGACAGGTATGAAAAAACACTTACATTTGATCGTACTCATTCTGGCTTCAGGAAAGATACAATAAGCACGCGCAGCATGTATGTCTCAGATAAAAAAGATGTGATAAATCTTAGAATTTTAGTAGACAGATTTTCCGTGGAGATATTCGTAAATGATGGGGAACAGGTAATGACCTCGCTGATTTATACACCGGTAGATGCTTCTGGAATTCGTTTTGCAAGTAACGGAAAGACATATTTGGATGTAACCAAATATGATATTGAGGTAAAGTAATGGAAAAATATGATGTTGTAGCAATGGGAGAATTACTCATTGACTTTACACAAAATGGATTCAAAACCTGATCAGACAGGATATGGAAAAAATGCTTACCTTTGCCAACGCGGCCGCCTCCATCATTACCACCAGAAGAGGCGCACTTCGAGTCATGCCGGAAGAAGAGGAGATTTTAAAACAAATCAGATTTTAAGAAAATGGAGACTACTATGACGGAACAGGAAAAAATGCTTTCGGGAAAAATTTATGATCCGAGCGATGCAATACTGAGTACTTTGAGGGTAAAAGCGCATAAGCTTTCTCAGCAGTACAACAATACATTTGAGGACCAGATAACAGTCAGAAAGCAGATACTGGATGAATTGCTGCCGAATCGGGGGAAAGGTGTATATCTTCAGGGACCGGTTCAATTTGACTATGGAGTATTCACAAGCATGGGCGATAGCTGCTATGCAAATTTTAATTTCACAGTTTTAGATACTTGTCCTGTACGGATTGGAAATAATGTTTATTTTGGACCGAACTGTACTATTGCGACACCGGTACACCCTTTCAGATGGCAGGAGAGAACTATTAAATATAAGGAAGATGGGACGGCATATGATGATGAATACGGTAAGCCGGTAACGATTGGAGCTAATTGTTGGATTGCAAGCAATGTTGTGATTACAGGCGGCGTGACAATCGGCGAAGGCTGCGTTATTGGTGCCGGAAGTGTGGTAACACGGGATATTCCACCGAATTCACTTGCGGTAGGAAACCCCTGCAGGGTTATACGCGAGATAACGGAGGAGGATTCCGTGAAATACCGAAAGGAATTATTTTAATGAAAAACGAAACACTTTCTTGGCTGTATGGGCGGAACGATGAGGTGCAGAAAGGTTTTAATTTACGCACTCAGATCCAGATTCTGTCCGATCAGCATGGCAGCATCGGCAGATTTCTTATTCTGCTGGTAGGGATTGCTCTCGTCACTGTAGCTGATCTTGGTCGTGGTGGTGCCGCCGGCGGTGTAGACGGTGCCGCATTCAGGGCATACCGCGGTCCGCAGGGACACTGTGGCGGAGAGAACTTTGCCGTTGTTCTGTGCCGCCTTGTTGTAGGCATTCGTTACATGCTCCTGCTCATGGGCGCGAACCCTGGAGGCGGAAGCCTGGGGTGAGATATGGGATGCAGATTTGAAGGAGACCATCTCGTTGGAGCCGTCCTGATATTTCCGGTTTTTGCAGGTCTCACATTCTGCGGGAGAAGATTTCCTGCCGGGCTTTTCCACATCGGATTTTCCGGGATTTACCACAACGCCCTTCTCATCGGACTGTGCGGAAGATGCCGCGCCGGTAGAATAACCGTGTCCGTAATTGCCGCTCAGACTATAATTATTATAATTACCGATTCCGTAAATGCCTGCCATAGGAATTCTCCTTTCTGCGTTATCTACCTTTGTTTGCCCTCATTGTAGCACCCATATCCGGTGAGGGCAAGTCAGGATTGCTGAAAAATCTGCTCGACTTCCGAGACTACGGAGGTTGTACCCAATATTACGATGGGATCCGGAAAAGAACCCGCCAGCGTCAGGGCCTGTTCCACCGAATCTGTCCATTCAGTATCTATGCCCTCTCCCGACAATGTCTCCTGCTGTTTTTGGGAAAAATGATAGTGCGGATTTCCGGATCTGGTGAGAAGGATCCGTCCTGCCATGTCCTTCATGAACCGGATGACACCGGCATAATCCTTATCCTCCGGGATTCCCACAATAACCGTACAGTTCCGAATCCCCAGATGACCAAGAACTTTTTTTACATTCTCACAACTGGCGGAATTAATACAGGCATCTAACAGGATAAGGGGGTCGGAATGCAGGACTTCCATACGCCCCGGCCAGTGCAGCCGGGACAAATACTCCCGAATAGCCGACAAAGGAAAAGCTGCGGATTCCCCGCAAAGATCCGACAGGACATCCGCGCACAGTGCCAGTGCCAGTGCACAGTTTTCTGCCTGATGTTCTCCCAATAACGGAATCTGTAAATCCGGATAAATGTTATCTCCGATCACCACATCAAACTGCATCCCCAAACAGGTATAGCGGATATTTTCCGCGTGAAAATCCCGGCCGTAGATCTTACAGGGAACCTGCAGATCCCCGGCACGGCGCAGCAGAACCTCCAGTACTTCAGGTTCCTGTTCTGCAAAATAGACACATTTCTGCTCTCCCGTGATGATGTGGGACTTATCTTCCGCAATAGCCGTCAATGTGTCTCCCAGCTCCCTCGTGTGTTCTAAGAAGATTCGGTTGACCACGGCATAATCGTGGCGCACATTATTCACATCATCGTATTTCGCACCTTTTCCGCATTCCAGTACATTAAAATCTGTATGCTTTTCGGAGAAATAAGTCAGCGCCAGATCCGCCTGAATGCCCATGGGACTGACACATGCCGACTCCGGCAGTTCAGAGGCAATGTCCAGAATCTCCGGCCGGATTTCTTCCATCAGCCGGCAGAAATCCGATTCGTCGATCATGCTGCCATTGACACGGAAGCGTTCCCGGAAGTCTGTGATATGGGGGCTGGTCATAAGGCCCACAGAGAATCTTGTCTGCAGGATCTGTGAAATCATATTGGCAACGGAGCCCTTTCCCTTGCTTCCGGTGACGACGACGCAGGGAGTAACCGATTTCTGCCAGAGCAGGGATTTCGTCAGTTCCGGATGCCTTTTTCCGGCATCCTTTGCGGCGTACTCCTGATGGGTGGCAGCCTGCAGATAAGAGGCATAGACGAAATCCTCGGCATCCCCGGGTGTGGTGATTCCATGAAATTGTAGTGGTGTTCCGGAAGTGTTTTTCATGAAAAAATTTATGCCTTTCCGTGACCTGTAAAGTCTGATTTTATCGTTTCGATAATTTTTTCTGCAACATTCACACCGGAAGCCTTTTCGATGCCTTCCAGCCCCGGCATGACATTGATCTCGCAGAAATAAGGCTTCTCCCGGCCAAAGAGCAGATCGATCCCCAGAAAATCCAGTCCGGTCTGTTCGTAAATGTCTGCGGCAATGGTGCGGATGGCAGGGGTGATCGGGGAAGGTCCCACGGAGGCTCCCAGAGCCACATTGGCGCGGAAATCTCCCTGGGATCTGCGCTGCATGCAGGCCACAGCTTCCCCGCGGATGCTGTAGAAACGCAGATCCCTGCCATAACTCTCCGAGATAAATTCCTCAAAGAGCCATTCCTTTGCTGCCGGATAGGTAATGGACAGCTTTTCGTAATCCTCCGGATTCCGGATGCAGACGATCTCCTCTCCCATGGAACTTTCCAGTCCTTTTCCCACAAAAGGAAGTCCCAGCTGTTCCACAAGGGAAGCAAAAGGCAGCAGCGAGGTTCCCAGAAGATATTTCGGCATCAGAAAAGCTTCGGAATGGAGCCTTTGTACCTGTTCAAATTTATTAATATAGACATTATAGGCAGATAAGGGATTATAGCTTCGGGGGGCAAGTGCGTTTATGGCATCTTTTGCCCGGCCCCATTTGTAGCGGTTTATTACAAAATCTACCGGTTCCAGCCTTACGCCATGATTGAAGATACCGTCCGGTGTGACCATGGTGTCATGGATCCCTACAATCTGAAGATTCACATCGCTGGCAGCAGCTTCCGTTGCCAGCCGGTTGCAGGTATAGGCATTGCTCATCACATTATATTTTTCAATCAGATATCCCTTAAGAGCCATAAAACTACCTCACAAAACAATTTTCCCATGGTTAACATATCAAAATGCCATGAAAATAGCAAGAGAAAGCGGTTGCCTTTTCCCGTGGGGAAGCATACAATGAAAATATATCGTAAAAAAGCAATTAATATGGGATTTGGAGCATCGGTGACATTATATATAAGGAGAAGCCGGCCAGGATTTGATTATGGATACTATACAGAAAATACTTGGGGAGAAGTAAATTCTTCTATTGAAAAAGAAGCACTCCCCTGATTATAATTAAGAAAAAGCTAACAAAGGAGACACACAATGAAACTACTCGAAGAGCGTATCCGCAAGGACGGAACGGTAAAAGCCGGAAATGTATTAAAGGTGGATTCTTTTCTGAATCATCAGATGGATATTGATTTATTCAATGAAATGGGAAAAGAGTGGGCGCGTCTGTTTGCAGACCGTAACATTACAAAAATCCTGACGGTGGAGGCTTCCGGTATCGGCATTGCCTGCGTGGCAGCCCAGCATTTTCATGTGCCGGTGGTATTCGCCAAGAAATCCCAGTCGGTAAATATTGACGGTGAGGTCTATTCTACCAAGATCGAATCCTTTACACACAAGAGAGTATATGACGTGATTGTCTCCAGAAAGTTCCTGCATCCCGAAGACCACATTCTCATTATTGATGATTTCCTGGCCAACGGATGCGCACTGGAAGGTCTGATCGACATCGTCAATAAGGCAGGAGCTACCGTAGAAGGTGTCGGCATTGCAGTAGAAAAAGGTTTCCAGAAGGGCGGCGATCTGATCCGTTCCAAAGGCATCCGGGTAGAGTCTCTGGCCATTGTGGAAAGCATGGATGACAAGACCGGAGACATCACCTTTCGCGCTTAAAAAATGAGTTAATAAAAATTTAATACTTCTCTTGACAAGAAGTCAGACGAATGCTTATACTGACTAATGTTGAGAGGATACAATAAAGGGGTTGTATGAAAGATCATACTGCCCTTTTTATGTTAAGACTCAGCAGTTTATCCGCAGATTCGTGTCCGCGCTGCCACCATGGATCTGTGATGAGGCAGCAGCGCAGAAAGAGGAGAATTATGAAAAAGAAAGTCGTAAGTTTACTTGCAGCTATGGCTCTCGCAGTTACTGCTCTGGCAGGATGCGGATCCAATAACGCAGCTGCCACCGGCACAGATGCGGCAACTGTTGCAGCTACTACTGAGGCAGCAGCTTCTACTACGGAAGCAGCAGCTGGCGAAGCTGTCAGCGGTGTAAAGGCAGGTTTTATTTTCCTGCATGATGAGAACTCCACTTATGATCTGAACTTCCTGAACGCAGCAAAGGCAGCTTGCGAGAAGCTTGGCATTGAGTACATGACCAAGACCAACATCCCCGAGGGACAGGAAGCTTATGAAGCAGCCTGTGAGCTTGCTGATGCTGGCTGTAATTTCATTTTTGCAGACAGCTTTGGACATGAGGATTACATCATCGAGGCTGCTAAAGAATATCCTGATGTTCAGTTCAGCCATGCAACCGGTACCAAGGCTCATACAGAGGGTCTGGACAACTTCCATAATGCATTTGCATCCATCTATGATGGCCGTTACCTTGCAGGTATCGTTGCAGGTATGAAGCTGAATGAGATGATTGCTAACGGTGACATCACCGAGGATCAGGCAAAGATGGGCTATGTAGGTGCTTACACCTATGCAGAGGTTATGTCCGGATATACTTCTTTCTTCCTGGGCGCCCGTTCCGTATGCCCCAGCGTTACCATGGATGTAACCTTTACCGGTTCCTGGTATGATGAAACTGCTGAGAAAGAAGCAGCAAACAAGCTGATTGAGAACGGCTGTGTACTGATCAGCCAGCATGCAGACTCCATGGGTGCTCCTACCGCATGTGAGACTGCAGGTGTTCCCAACGTATCTTACAACGGAAGCACGGAGGCAGCCTGCCCCAATACTTTCCTGGTATCTTCCAGAGTTAACTGGGAGCCTTATTTTGAGTATGCGATCAAATGTGTAGCAGACGGAACTCCTATCGATACCGACTGGTGCGGTACTCTGGAGACCGGCTCTGTAGAACTGAGCGATCTTGGTACTGCTGTAGCAGATGGTACTGCAGAAGCAGTAGAAGCTGCAAAGGCTGATCTGATCGCAGGCAAGACTCATGTATATGATATCACCACCTTTACGGTAGGCGGCAAGACCCTGGACAGCTATGAAGCTGATATCGATACCGATCCTGACTATACTCCTGACCATGAGGTAGTAAGTGATGGATACTTCCATGAGTCCGATGTTGCATTCCGTTCCGCTCCTTACTTCAATGTAAGAATTGATGGAATCAACCTGCTGGACGAGCAGTACTAATTGGTAAAAAGCCTGGACGGCGCCGCGTTTATCGCCGCGCCGCCCTTTTTCTACCCTGTTGATTCCCGGAATCGACAGGATAGAAAAGGAGCCGCAGGCACAAAGTCTGCAGGTCGTGGATAAATTGGAAAGGTGACTAGGATGGAAAAAGAGACAAAAGTAGCTGCGGTTTCGATGAAAAACATTACCAAGACTTTTGGATCCGTGATTGCCAATGATAAGGTGAATCTGGATATCTACAAGGGTGAGATTTTATCACTGCTTGGAGAGAACGGCAGCGGTAAAACGACACTGATGAATATGCTCTCCGGTATTTATTTTCCGGATGAAGGACAGATCTTTATTAACGGTAAGGAAGAAGTCATCAAATCCCCCAAGGATGCATTATGTCTGGGAATCGGTATGGTGCATCAGCATTTTAAGCTGATCGATGTACTGTCTGCTACCGAGAATATCATTCTGGGTCTGGAAGGCAGACTGAACATGAAGGAAGCTTCCCGGAAAATAGAAGAGATCTGTAATAAATACGGTTTTGAAGTGGATCCAAAGCAGAAGATCTACGATATGTCCGTATCCCAGAAGCAGACTGTAGAGATCGTAAAGGTACTGTACCGCGGCGCGGATATCCTGATCCTTGACGAGCCTACTGCCGTACTGACACCGCAGGAGACGGAGAAGCTGTTTAACGTTCTTCGGAAAATGAGGGATGACGGCAAAGCCATCGTTATCATTACCCATAAAATGCATGAAGTGGAATCTCTGTCCGACCGGGTGGCTGTACTCAGAAACGGTCAGTATATCGGCAGTATGCTGACGAAGGATACCACTGTGACCGAAATGACCAATATGATGGTAGGCCATGCTGTGACACTGAATATCGAGAGACCGGAACCTGTGAATCCCAAACCCCGTATTGAAGTACAGGGACTGACCGTCCGCAACGAAGATGGCATTGTCAAGTTAAAGGATGTGTCTTTTACCGCCAACAGTGGTGAGATCCTGGGAATTGCCGGTATCTCCGGCTGCGGCCAGAAAGAGCTTCTGGAAGCTATTGCCGGATTACAGGTGGTGGAAAACGGTACAATTCATTATGTAGAGGACGATGGCAGCAGGGAAATGCTGATCGGCAAGGATCCGCTGAAGATCGCGGAGATGGGAGTATCCCTTTCCTTCGTGCCGGAGGATCGTCTCGGTATGGGTCTGGTGGGCAATATGGACCTGACAGACAATATGATGTTACGTTCCTTCCGTAAGGGACATACGCCGTTTACCAACCGGAAGCCCTCCAGGCAGCTGGCGGAAGATGTGGTGGAGAATCTGGAAGTCGTGACTCCCGGCATTACCACACCGGTGCGCAGACTGTCCGGCGGTAATGTACAGAAGGTCCTCGTAGGAAGAGAGATCGCATCCGCACCTACCGTATTGTTGACAGCCTATGCGGTCCGGGGACTGGATATCAATTCTTCTTATACCATATATGATCTGATCAACGAGCAGAAGAAAAAGGGCGTTGCCGTGATTTTTGTCGGCGAGGATCTGGATGTGCTGATGGAACTGTCCGACCGAATCATGGTACTGTGCGGCGGAGAAATCAGTGGTATCCTCGATGCGAGAAAGACAGATAAGAATGAGGTCGGTATGCTGATGACCAGAGTAGGAGGCAAAGAACATGAAGGAGAAGAATAAAGAGCCTTTGTTTCATATCGTAAAAAGAGATGCGCTTCCCTGGTACAAATCTCTGGGTATCCGCTTTGTGGCGATCCTGCTGGCGTTAGTTCTGTGCGGTATTATTACGACGATCACCACGGGAATCAATCCTATACAGGTATATCAGTCGATTGTTCTGGGTGCTTTCGGCTCTGTCCGTAAGACATGGGTCACTTTTCAGAATATCGCGATCCTGTTGCTGATCGCACTGGCACTGACTCCGGCATTCAAGATGAAATTCTGGAATATCGGCGGTGAGGGACAGGTACTGATCGGTGGTCTGGCCGCTGCAGCCTGCATGATCTGTCTGGGAGACAAGCTTCCGGGCGCAGTCGTGATCCTGTGCATGATCGTGGCCAGCCTGGCGGCAGGAGCCTTCTGGGGCTTCATTCCCGCATTTTTCAAGGCGAAATGGAATACCAATGAGACGCTGTCCACACTGATGATGAACTACATAGCGACCCAGCTGGTAGCATTCTATACTATCGTATGGGAGGTTCCCAAGGGATCCGGTAAGATCGGTATCATCAACCAGAACACCAACGTGGGCTGGCTGCCTCAGATCTTCGGTTCGAAGTATCTGTTAAGTATCGTGGTGGCAGTTGTGATCACGATATTTATGTATGTATATCTTAACTACAGCAAGCAGGGATACGAGATCTCTGTTGTGGGTGAGAGTGAAAATACCGCAAAATATGTGGGCATCAAGGTGGAAAAAGTAATTATCCGTACCATGCTTCTGTCCGGTGCGCTGTGCGGACTGGTAGGTCTGCTTCTGGTAGGTGGTATCAATCATACTATCACCACCACTATTGCGGGGGGACAGGGCTTTACCGCGGTACTGGTGTCCTGGATGTCCAAGTTCAATCCGCTGACTATGGTATTTTCCAGCTTCCTGATCATTTTCATGGATCGTGGTGCCAGTGAGATCTCGACCAATTTCGGACTGAATCATTCCTACTCCGATATTCTGACGGGTATTATCCTGTTCTTTATCATCGGCTGTGAGTTCTTCATTACCTATCGCCTGCAGTTTCGTAAAAAGGCAGAAAAGGAGGAACAGTAATCATGTGGACATTTTTACTTGCATTTATTCCGAGAGCAATCGTACAGGGAATTCCTCTGTTATACGGAAGCACCGGTGAGATCATCACGGAGAAATCCGGTAACCTGAATCTGGGAATCCCCGGCGTTATGTACGTGGGAGGTATCTGCGGTGTCATCGGCTCCTTCTTTTATGAGAGATCGGCCGGCGGCGCAGCGAATATGAATGGTTTTCTGGCTATTGCGATCCCACTGTTCTGCTGCTTGCTGGGTTCCCTGCTGATGGGACTGCTGTATTGCTTTCTGACGGTTACCCTGCGGGCGAACCAGAACGTGACCGGTCTGGCCATGACCACCTTTGGTGTCGGCTTCGGTAACTTCTTCGGCGGCTCCCTGATCAAGCTGGTAAACAGTGATGTGCCTTCCATCGCACTGTCCGCCACCAGCAGTTATTTTAGTAAGTCGCTTCCCTTTGCGGCGAAGCTTGGATGGTTTGGCAAGCTGTTTTTATCCTATGGATTCCTGGCTTATCTGGCAGTGATCATTGCGTTTGCGGCATCTTATGTCCTGAGCCATACCAGAACCGGTCTGCATTTAAGAGCGGTCGGTGAGGGCCCCAATACCGCAGATGCGGCCGGTATCAATGTATCCCGGTACAAATACATCGCTACCTGCGTGGGATGTATGATCGCAGGTCTGGGTGGTCTGTATTATGTAATGGACTATGCCTGTGGTGTCTGGTCTAACGATGCGTTCGGTGACAGAGGCTGGCTTGCCATCGCACTGGTCATTTTCACCATCTGGAGACCGAATATCAGTGTATTTGCTTCCTTCCTGTTCGGCGGACTTTACATCCTGTATTTGTATCTGCCCACCGGTATTGAGCATATGGAGTATCAGGAACTGTATAAGATGATCCCTTATGTTGTGACCTTACTGGTACTGGTCATCACCAGCATGCGGAGCAAGAGAGAGAATCAGCCCCCTGCAAGTCTGGGACTGGCATACTTCAGAGAAGAACGATAATATTTTTATAAAAAGACGATTAAAAACGGCGTTTTCCGGAAATTTCCGGAGAATGCTGTTTTTTAGTGTACATTTTGGAAAAAACTCACAGAAACTTTAGGAAAACTTTTGATTTTATTCGGATGGAATTTACCTGTGTCTGTTATGCTGAGATCAATTCAGAGAAAATAAACGGAAGGGAGAAAAAAGATGAAAGTATTGATCACAACGGACTGGTACAAGCCGGCCATCAACGGAGTTGTTACTTCGGTATGCAATCTGCGGGAGGAATTACAGCAAAGAGGACATGAAGTGAAGATCCTGACCCTGTCCCGTACAGCTCATTCCTACGAAGAAGAGGGTGTGATCTATATGGGTTCCGTGAATGCCGGATATATTTATCCGGGAGCAAGACTTCGGGTGTCCCCGGGACGCGAACTGTATCGCAGGATCATAGAGTGGCAGCCGGACATTGTGCATTCCCAATGCGAATTTTCTACCTTTTTTATGGCAAAAAAGATCGCGGAGGAATGTAAGATCCCTCTGGTGCATACCTACCATACCGTATACGAAGATTATACTCACTATTTTTCTCCTTACAAAAAATGGGGCAGAGATATGGTACAGTTCCTGACAAGACGGATTTCCGAGAAAGTGGACAGCATGATCGCTCCCAGCACGAAAATCGAGACGCTGTTAAAGGGCTACAAGATCCAGTGTCCGGTGTCGGTGATCCCGTCGGGCATTGATCTGGAAAAATATGCGGCACAGTCCCGGACAAATGCCAGAGAGCAGATCCGCAGAAAATATGGAATCTCTAAGGAGACCACCGTGCTTTTATATGTGGGGCGGCTGGCAAAAGAGAAAAATGTGGAAGAATTGCTGGAATACCAGCAGAAGGTACAGGAGAGCGGCACAATGCTGGTGATCGTGGGCGGCGGCCCTTATCTGGAGACTTTACGGAAAAAGGCAGCAGAACTGGGCGTGACGGACAGTGTTATTTTTACCGGGATGGTGGCGCCGGAGGAAGTGGCGTCCTATTACCCGGCGGGAGACCTGTTCGTCAGTGCCTCCACCAGTGAGACCCAGGGGCTTACCTATGCGGAAGCGCTGGCAGCAGGATTGCCGCTATTGTGTAGAAAGGATGAATGTCTGCGGGCTGTTGTGGAAGAGGGCAAAAACGGCTGGCAGTACCGGACAGAAGAGGAATTCCTGAAAGATCTGAAGGACTGGAAGGAGAAAAATGGCGATGAACATAGAAGAATGTGCGGTTATGCAAAACAGTCCGCAGAAATATTTTCCAAAAAACGGTTTGCGGGAAGTGTGGAACAATTATACGAACGACAGATCGAAGAAAAACAGGCCGAAAGAGAGAAGCACCTGGCAAAAGGCAGTCAATATTGCATCCTGGGTTAGTCTGATCCTTTGCGGGGTGTTGGCTGTCTGGGGCTATCAGAGCGGCATTTTCCAATCGGTGGACACGATGCAACAGTTCGTGAATCGTTTTGGAATGGTGGGGGCTTTGATCTTCGTACTGATCCAGATTGTTCAGGTCGTATTTCCCATTATACCGGGAGGTATCAGCTGCCTGGCGGGTGTGCTGCTCTTTGGAGCGGTACCGGGATTTTTCTATAATTACATTGGAATCTGTATAGGCTCCTGTATCGCCTTTGGCATTGCCAGAAGTCTCGGAAGACCGGTATTATACAAAATGTTCCCGGAGAAAATGATTGCAAAATATCTGACATGGACGGAGCAGAAAGGGAGATTTTTGAAATTATTTGCACTGGCGATCTTTCTGCCGGTGGCACCGGATGATTTTCTCTGCTACCTCGCCGGGACGACGAACATGACATGGAAACAGTTCGTGGCAGTCATCTTTCTGGGGAAGCCTTTCTCCATTGCACTATACAGTCTTGGGTTGACGACACTGTTCCAGGTGATTTTCCATCTGGCATAGGAAAACAGTGTCAAGCTGTTGAGAGGCATGAGTATTTATGAAAATATATATTTACAAAGGCGGACAGTCACTGGTGGCAAAAAGCGGTGTTGGCAGCGCCATCCGTCATCAGGAAAAGATGCTGCGGGCGGCGGGAGTAACCGTGACGGATGTCTGGAAAGAGGCGGATATCGTACAGATCAATACCGTACTGCCCGATTCGCCTCTGGTAGCGCGGCTGGCCAGACGGCAGGGGAAAAAGGTCGTCTATTACGGACATTCCACCATGGAGGATTTTAAAAATTCCTTTATCGGTTCCAATTTGGCGGCACCCTTATTCAAAAAATGGATCTGCCATTGTTATCGACAGGGAGATCTGGTTATCACACCAACGGAATACTCCCGGGAATTATTGATGAGCTATGACTTGAACAGGGAGGTTTATGCACTGACCAACGGTGTGGACACCGAATTTTTCCACAAAACAGAACAAGCCGGTGGACGATTCCGGATATTTTTCCGTCTTCCTGTGGATAAAAAAGTGGTCATATCCGCAGGACATCTTATTCACAGAAAAGGAATCGAGGATTTTCTGGAAATGGCAAGGAGAATGCCGGATGTTGTATTTCTATGGTTCGGAGGAGGTAACAATGCCCTGATTACGCCGGAGATCAAAAAGGCCGTGGCAGAGAAGCCGGAAAATGTGATTTTCGCCGGTTTCCTGCCTCCCAAGATCCTGCGGGACGCATACTGCGGTGCGGATGCATTTGCTTTTTTCAGCTATGAAGAGACGGAAGGGATCGTGGTACTGGAGGCATTATCCTGTGAGATTCCTGTGGTCGTGAGAGACATTCCGGTGTATGAAGGATGGCTTACCGACGGCAGGCAGGTGCGGAAAGCGACCAATCTGGATTCCTATGAGCAGGCGATCCGCGGCATCCTGTTCAAAGAACCACGGGAAGAAGTGCAGCGCAGAACCCGGGCCGGCAGAATTCTGGCGGAAGAACATAACATGAAAGTGACAGGTGAGAAACTGTATCGGATCGAAAAAAATATTACAGAGTAGAAAAGAGGATGCATGTAAGAGCGTAACGCACATTTTGAACACTAAATATAGTTTATTAAATATCAATAAGTAAAATATAGACAGAAAATTTATATAAAATAAGAAAAAAATTATAAAAACATAACAGAAAAACAGGAAATGAGAAAAAAGTATTGACAAGACAGTCCATATTCCGTAATATATATCTAACACAACAAGTGGTACAACTGGTATGACCACATAAGGAAACAGCTTGCAAAGGCGCATTGAAATGGTTCAATGTGCTTTTTTGTACCGCAAAATAAGGCGATGTGAGAAGGAGGAAATGTTATGAGAAAGTGGATGAACAACAGAGTGACAGCAGGTGTAATGGCAGCAGTGTTGGCCGCAACGATGTTAACGGGATGTGGAAGCAAGAGTTCCGATACTATTAAGATTGGAACCTCCTTTCCGATGACGGGAAGCTGTGCAGCAGATGGTTTATTGATTCTGGATGCCATTGATCTTGCTGTGGAGGAAGTAAATGCAGCAGGCGGAATTAATGGAAAAACAGTAGAAATAGTAAAAGAGGATGATGAAGCAAATCCTACTTCTGCAGCATCTATTGCCAATAAGTTTGCAGAAGATAAGGGGATTGTCGGTGTACTTTCCTCGTATAACAGTTCCTGTATGTTTGCACAGGTAGACACTTTAGAGGAGGCAAAGCTTCCGGCAATCAGTCCGGTTAGTACGAACCCCGGATTTACAGGAATCAGTGATTATTTCTATCGTACATCTACCAGTGATGCAGTTGTTGGTGAGGAAAGCGCATTATTCTCCAAAGATCTGGGAATGACCTCTGTGGCGGTTCTTTATGAAAACGACGATTATGGTCTTGGTATTGCAGAAGAATATATGGCTACCTGTGAAGAAATTGGTCTGGAAATTGCTACGGTACAGACTTATGTATACGGGGAAACGGTGGATTACAGTACCACTCTTACAGCCTGCGCGGATGCCGGAGCAGATGGCATTTTTATCGCCGGTGTTACAACGGAGGCCGGACTGATCTGTGAACAGAAGGATGATTACGGTTGTGGCGACATGATTGTAGTAGGTGCAAATGGTCTGTATTCCCCCGCATTTCTGGAGTATGGCAGTGCAGTAGATGGTGTTTATCTTTTAGGTGAATTCAGTACGGAAAGTGAAAAAGAATCCACACAGGAATTTGTAAAGGCATTCCGTGAAAAATATGACGAGGATCCCAGTAACTGGGCAGCACTTGCATATGATGCTGCGATGGTAATGATGGAAGCCATGAAATCTATTGACGGTGACGTTACCAGAGAAGCTTTGAACGAAGCAATCTCCAACATTGAATACGATGGTGCGGCCGGTACCTATAAATTCGAGAATTGTGATTGTGAAATCAAGAATGAATTACGGTTTGTCATTGAGAATGGCAAGTTCACACTTTACTAATCAAAACAGGACTGCGGAGATCCGGATCAAAGGATCTCCGCTATAAGAAAAATAAGGAGGATTGCATATGTTTCTCCAACATTTGTTAAACGGAATCATCATAGGCGGAATCTATGCAATGATGGCTTTAGGATATTCCATGGTATATGGAGTATTGCAGATTGTAAACTGGGCACATGCAGATGTGCTGATGTTTGGAACATTCATAGGTATGATCCTCTCTACGGTTGTAGGAATGCCGGTGATTGCCATGGTATTGTGTGCGGCATTTTTCACGGCGGCTTTGGGAATGGCAGTAGAAAGACTTGCGTACCGCCCCATCAAGTCCGAAAATCGAAAAATGGCAGTTCTGGTAAGCGCGTTGGGAGTATCTACTTTTCTGCAGAATCTGGCACAATTAATATTCGGAAGTACGACACAGCCGTTTCCTACCATTCAGAAGGTCAGTTACAAAGCAGGGGATGTTACGATTTCCAATATGCAGATTATCATTCTGATAGTAACTGCGTTTATGATGCTGGTGCTGTACATAGTGGTCTATAAGACGAAACTGGGTGTAGCCATGAGGGCATGTTCCATGAACATTGATAATGCCAGGCTTATGGGAATCAATACAAATAAGATCATTTCTCTCACATTTGGTATTGGTGCTTTTATGGCTGGTATCGCAGGAGTATGTGTAGGAACCTATTACAGTGCTGTGTATCCGACCATGGGATATCTGTTGGGAATGAAAGCTTTCGCGGCAGCAATTCTGGGAGGAATCGGATCGATTCCGGGAGCTATGATCGGAGGTTTCGTAATAGGAATTATTGAAAGCCTGGGTGCAGGTTATCTCTCTTCCGGGTACCGGGATGCTTATTCCTTTATCGTTATGATTCTGATCCTTGTGCTGAGACCCTCCGGAATCATGGGTAAAAAGAGAATCAACAAAGTATAGGAGGTGTGAGGATGAGCAAGATGAAGGAAACATGGAAGAAAATAACGGAGTTTCGACCGACAGACAAACAGAAAAAAATAGCGCTTGTGGCAGTGATTTTGTTGACCCTTGCTTTGCCTCATGTTGTTTCCAGCAGTTATGTAATGCATATTCTGATCCTTTGTTGTCTCTACAGCTGCATTACATTAAGTTTGAACCTGATTATCGGATGGTCGGGACAGTTTTCTCTGGGGCATGTCTGTTTTTATGGTATGGGTGCTTATGTAACGGCGTTGCTTATGATGAATTTTAAAATAAATTATTTTCTGGCAACACTGATCGCGGTTGCGGTAACTGTTTTCCTGAGTCTGATCCTGTGTTACCCGACATTAAAACTGCGTGGAGACTATCTTGCAGTGGTAACACTTGGATTTGGAGAGGTATTTCGACTTTTTCTTACGAATGCAGTAGATATTACCAAAGGGCCTGCAGGAATTCCGGGAATACCGGATCCGACTGTTTTTGGTTTTACGATCAAGGGAAAAACGGCATATTTCTATTTTGCAGTAATTTTGGTGGTATTGTTTGTAATTGCCATGAAACGAATCAATAATTCCGGTTTTGGAATGGCGTTGATCATGGTAAATGAAGACGACATTGCAGCAACTTTTATAGGACTGAATGTAAAGAAATATAAATTGATGTCTTTTGCCATTGGCTGTGGTATGGCCGGTCTCATGGGAAGCTTTTACGCGGTGTATATGGGGATGATCTCGCCCACCACTTTTTCCTATTCGGAGTCGGTAAAACTGGTGTCCATGGTAGTTTTGGGCGGTGTGGGAAGTATTGAAGGATCTGTTCTCGGTGCTTTTCTGCTGGCGGCCCTGCCCGAAGTATTAAGAGCATTTTCTGATTACCGGATGGTAATTTACGGTGCAGCAATGGTGCTCATGATGATTTTCAAACCGGAAGGTCTGTGGAGCAGAAAAAAGAGAATTCTTAATGAATATAAGATAAAGGCAATGAAGCAGACAGGGAAAGCAAGTAAGGAGTGACGACAATGGAAAAAATATTAGAGGTAGTCAATCTAACCATTCGCTTTGGTGGCCTTACAGCTGTGAATGAGGTAAACCTGTACCAGAATAGAGGAGAGATTTTATCCCTTATCGGGCCGAACGGTGCAGGAAAAACGACACTTTTTAACCTGTTAACAGGTGTCTATTCGCCGACCTACGGAAGCGTCCGGTTTGAAGGAAAAGAAATTACAAAACTGAAGGCCTATGAAAGAAACAGAAACGGAATAGCCAGAACGTTTCAGAATATCCGCCTGATCAAGAGCATGACAGTGCTGGAGAATGTATTGATCGCACATCCGGACTGCAAAGATGAGAAACTGATAAATGCTGTATTCCGCCCTTCTTATGTAAATAAGAAACGGGCAGAAACCATCCGGGAATGTGAAGAATATTTACAGATCGTAGGATTAAAGGACATGGAGGATGTACTGGCAACCAATCTTCCTTATGGTAAGCAGAGATTGCTGGAGATTGCCAGAGCGTTGGCAACAAAGCCGCGGCTGTTGCTTTTGGATGAACCGGGAGCCGGCATGAATGGTGTGGAAAAAGAGGAACTGACGGAGGTTATCCATTATATTACCAGAGATTTAAAAATCGATGTATTGCTGATTGAGCATGATATGAAATTTATCATGGGAATCTCAGACCGGATTGTTGTATTGGACCATGGACAGAAAATTGCCGAGGGACTTCCGGAGGAGATCCAAAAGAATGAAAAGGTAATACAGGCTTATCTTGGAAGTGGAAAATTCACGCAGGAAAATGAAGGCGAATAGGAGGAAGCAGGATGGGAATTATGCTTGAAATCAAGGATCTCTGTGTTAATTATGGTGTAGTTCCGGCGCTTCAGAAGGTTTCTTTTGACGTAGCAGAAGGTGAGATCGTAGCAATTATCGGATCCAATGGCGCAGGCAAGACAACCACAATGCATGCTATTTCCGGTCTCGTAAAGCCAAAGAGCGGACAGATTCTGTTCCAGGGAAAAAATATTGCCGGAACGGAGGCACATAAGCTGGTGGGACAGGGAATTTGTCAGGTGCCGGAAGGCAGAGGAATTTTTCTGGATCTGACAGTGGCGGAAAATATAGCGCTTGGTTCCTATCTGCGTAAGGATAAGGCGGAAATTGTCAAAGACCGGCTGTGGGTATATGATCTGTTTCCCAGACTCGCAGAACGCAGAAATCAGATCAGCGGAACATTATCCGGAGGTGAACAACAGATGCTTGCTATGGCAAGAGCCCTGATGGGACGTCCGAAAATGCTGTTGTTAGATGAACCGTCTATGGGACTGGCACCGGTTATTGTAGAAGATATATTTAAAATCATCAGGAAGATTAATAAAGAGCAGCATACAACAATTCTGCTGGTGGAGCAGAATGCGCAGATGGCGCTTATGGCTTCCCACAGGGCGTATATTATGGAAGTCGGAAAAATCACACATTCCGGGCTGTCCAAGGATTTGATCAGTGATGATCAGATTAAAAAATCATATCTGGGAATATAGGGGTATTCAGAAAGAAGGGAAAATATGAAAGATTTTATATTTAAGATGCCTACCCGGGTTATTTTCGGTGTAAATGCAATAGAACGGCTGAAGAGTGTTCTGGATTCGTATGGACTCGGCAGAATAATGATTGTAACCGGCCCGCATATTGCGAAGACAGAGGAATTTCAGACATTGCTGAGGCACCTGGAGGGGGAACAGGTTGAATATACGGTGTATAAGGATATAGAATCTGATCCCTGTATCGAAGCTGTGGATGCATCGGCACAGAAATTAAAAGAAAGTGGTGTCGATGGAGTAGTGGCTGTCGGTGGAGGAAGTGTAATTGATATCAGTAAGGCTATGTGTATGCTGGTGACCAACGAAGGATCTGTCCGGGACTATCTTTTTGGAGGTACCAAAACAGTAGTACATAAACCGTTGCCATTGATTGCGGTACCTACGACGGCCGGGAGTGGAAGTGAAGTTACAGCATCCAGTGTTATTACAGATAATCAGCATGATATCAAGTTGTCGGTAACTCATGATTTTCTGATGCCGCTGGCGGCAGTGATTGATCCGGTCATGCATCGCGGGATGCCTCCTGTTGTTACGGCCAGTACGGGAATGGATGCACTTACGCATGCTATGGAATCTTATGTATCATTGAATGCCGAACCGATGAATGAAGCATTTGCAGAAAAAGCCATTCAACTGATCGGAGAAAATATCCGTAAGGCAACCTATGATCCGACAAACCTGGAAGCAAGATCCAACATGGCTATTGCAAGTACGATTGCGGCAGCAGCTTTTGTGAACGGAGGATTGGGGGCGGTTCACGGGATTGCTCAGGCTATGGGAGGTGTGGCACACACACCGCATGGAATTGCCAATGCACTTCTTCTGCCTTATGTTATGGAACTGAATATTAAGGGTGCACCCGGAAAATTTGCGAAGATTGCCAGACTGCTTGGGGAAAATACAGATGGCTGCAGTGAAAGAGAAGCGGCAGAGGCAGCAGTGAAAGCAGTGAGAACTTTAGTAGAAGATCTGCATATACCCACAAAGCTGCATGAATTAAAGATTCCGGTGGGGCCGGAGATGTTTGACACAATTGTCAAAGGAACTATGGAATATCGTCTGTTGTCTCTGAACCCTGTAAAGGTTCGGGAACAGGATGTATATGAGATACTCAATAAAGCATTATAAGGAGGAAAAAAACATGGCAGAGGTAATGAAATTTGATGATTATAAGCAGTATTTGAACCCGGTATTTGCAAAGCAGACAGATTTGATCATGAAGACAGGATCCGGCTGTTATCTGACGGATGTAAAGGGAGAGAAGTACCTGGATTATGTACAGGGAATTGCAGTCAATGCTCTGGGCCATAATTATCCTACGGTTGTGAAGGCAATTCAGGAACAGGCCGGAAATCTGGTCAATGCATCTTTTAATCTGGTAAATTATGAATCGACCTTAACACTGGCCAAAAGGCTGGCAGGTGTGGCACCGGAAGGTCTGACCTCCATTTTCTTTACCAACGGTGGTGCAGAGGCTACGGACAGTGCTTTAAAAATGGCTATGAGTTATTCCAAAAAGAGTGCGGTTATTGCATTTATGGGATCTTTTCACGGAAGAACCTGCGGAGCAACTTCCATAACAGGTTCGAATTCCAAGTATCGAAAGCATTATGAAGGACTGATGGGACGTGTGTATTTTGCACCGTATCCGGGAAGAGATTTATGTCCTGCCGGATTAAATGAGGAGGAACGAGGAGAATACTCCCTGTTTGAACTGAACAAGCTTCTGCGATATGTGGTATCGCCGGAAGATGTCAGCTGTATTTATATGGAGCCGGTCATGGGCGAAGGCGGATATGTGGTACCGCCCAAAAAGTTTATGCAGGAGGTCCGCAGGATTTGTGATGAATACGGCATTCTGCTGATATATGATGAGATTCAGGCGGGATACGGAAGAACCGGTAAAATGTGGGCAAGCCAGAACTTTGATGTTATTCCGGATATTATGACGGTCGGCAAGGCAATTGCCGGAGGTCTTCCCATGAGCGCGGTGCTTACAAGACCGGATATTGCAGCAGAATGGCCTACCGGTACTCACGGAACTACATTTGGAGGAAATCCCGTAGCTGCCGCCGCAGGATGTGCGGTATTGGATGCCTTTGAAGATGGTACGCTGCTTCAGAATGTAAATGAAATGGGCGAATATTTAAGAGAAAAGCTTCGCAAGCTGCAGGAGAAATATCCGATCATTTATGATGTGCGTGGTCTCGGATTGATGGTAGCGATTGAATTTGCATATGAAGACGGAACACCGGCCCCGGAGGTATGGCAGAAAGTAAAAGCAGGATGTCTTAAGAGGCATATGCTCACCTTAAACTGTGGAGTACATGGGAACGGAATGCGATTTGCTACTCCGTTGAATGTCAAAAAAGAGGAAATTGATGAGGGAGTGGCAATTCTTGCAGATTCTCTGGCTGAACTTTACGATTAAGTGGAAAGAGGGGATGGATTATGGCAAAGGTATTATATTTTAATATCGATGACAATCTTGACTATGAAAATCAGCTTCTGAAGGAATGGGGAATCGAGGATATCGAGCTGATCGAGATCAAGGATAAGGAATACAAAAAGGATTTTGTTTCCCATGTCAGAGACAGCAAAGCAGACGGCCTGGTCGTTGAATATGAACAGGTGACAAGAGAAGTGATCGAACAGTTACCGGATCTGAAAATTGTATCTCTGCAAAGCATCGGTTATAACAATGTGGATATTACGGCGGCTACGGATCATGGTATTTGTGTCACCAACATCCCCGGATTTTGTGCGGAAGAAGTTTCCGTGCATGCGATTGGCCTGTTGTTGGATCTGGTGAGAAAGATTTCATTCTATGACCGAAGTGTCCGAAATGGAAAATGGGATCCTTTGTTGGGATATACGCTCCATCGTTTAACGGGGAAGACGATTGGCCTGGTATTTTTCGGAGAGATTCCCAAGGCAATGGTACCGGTACTGAAGGCATTGGGACTCAGAATTTTAGTATATGCTCCAACCAAGACAAAGGAATATCTGGAGGAATACGGATGCGGGAAAGCAGAGACTATGGAAGAACTGTTAAAAACGTCAGATTATGTCTCGCTGCATTGTCCTTTGATTCAGGGAGTAACTTATCATCTCATCGGAGAAGAACAGCTGAAGCTGATGAAAAAAGAGGCTTTTCTTATTAACACGGCGCGAGGCTCTGTCGTAGAGGAAAAGGCGCTGGTAAAGGCATTAAAAGAAGGGTGGATTCAGGGAGCCGGCATAGATGTTATAGAAGATGAGACCAACGAGACCAGTGAACTTTTCGGGTTGGAAAATGTAGTGATCACACCACATGCCGCCTTTATATCGGAAGACTCTTTTTATGATGGAAGAAAGAGAGCCCTGAAGCAGCTGGTAATGCGCTTGAGTGAGAAGGTAAGACCATCCAGTCTTGTCAATAAAGATGTTGAAATCAAATTTTAAGGAGGAAAAAATTATGAGAACACAGATTACATCGGAAAAATGCGGAGAATGTCATGGACCTTATGCTTTGGGAGTAAAAATGGGAAATACCATTTTTACCACGCAGATCGGCACGGATATCACCGGTGAAATGGTAGAAGGGGGAATCCGGGAGCAGACAAAGGCTACCATGGAAAATGCAAAGGCCGTTTTGGAGGCAGCAGGCGCTTCCATGACAGATGTGGCAAAGGTAACGATCTATATTGCAGATATTGAACTGATCCCGCAGATGAATGAAGTCTACAAGACATACTTTACCGAAGGAGACTATCCTGCACGTTGCTGTACGCAGTGCGTTAAGATGGTTGACGGATGTCTTGTGGAAATGGAGTTCACGGCTGTCATTTTATAGGAAATTTCAAGGTGTGCAGTGGTTCTGCTGATTCCGGCTTTTTTTTGCATATGCGTTATATTATAATGGAAGAGATAGAAATCAAAGATTCTGAGAAAATATTCTGCCTGCAGGATAAAGGATTGGAATCGGAGCATCATAGGTAGGATGGGAATGAAGAAACATGCCAACATTATTGTATGAAAATATTTCGAACGAAATTATATTGCAGATTAAGACAGGAATCCTGAAAGAAGGAAGCAAGCTTTCCGAGAGAAGTCTTGCGGAAAAGTACGGAGTCAGCAGAACCGTGATCCGTGATGCCCTAAAGGTTTTAAATGAAAAAGGGTATGTGGAGATCCAGCCGGGAAAGGGACATTATGTAAAACTTCCCAGTGCCCATGATATCAGGGAAAAATTAGGGAATGTGATCGCAAACAGTACAGTTCCCTTAAATGAGATAGTGGAGGCACGTATTGCTCTGGAAGGGGCGATGGTCGATCTGATCGTAGAGCGGGTGACGGCAGAGGATATTGCGCAGCTGGAAGCTATTTATGAACAGATGAGTACCGTGGTGAAGGACCGGGAGCCGTATGGAGAGTTAGATAAGCAATTCCATATTAAATTGATGGAATGCGGAAAAAATGAGATGTTGACCAATTTTATTCAGATTTTGAACGATACACTGGATCGGAATTATATTCTGTGGGATCTCAGTGTGCGGATACAGGCGCATGATGAACACAAAGAAATGTTAGAACTCTTAAAAGCGAAAAATGCAAAAGGACTGAGAGAAGCCCTGATACGCCATATTGTGGTTCTGAAGAATTAATGGATCAACAGAAGTTAAGAAGGGTTTCAAGGTATGCTGATATTCAAACAGATGATAATATTGTTCCTTCTGATGATGGTCGGATATGTGTGCAGGAAAAGAGGCCTTTTGAATGATGAAGGAAGCAAAAAGATATCCGGGCTGGTAGTTAATGTAGCGAATCCGGCACTGGTGTTGTCGGCAGGAATCAATCCGGCTTCAAGGGTAGAGGGAAGAGAACTTCTACAGACCGTCGGACTGGCAGCTGCCGTATATCTGTACCTGATCATTGCAGCACAGATTATCCCCAGAATCCTGAAGGTGGATCGGAAAGACCGGGGCGTTTACCGTGTTATGACTATTTTTTCCAACATAGGCTTTATCGGATTTCCTCTGATAGCTGCCGTGTATGGAAAAGAGGCAATATTACATGCCTCTGTTTTCTCGATACCTTATAATATGCTGATATATACTTATGGTATTTCTGCCATGAAACCGGAAGTGACCGGGAAAGAGATTCCGGAACGGAAACGGATTCCCTGGAGTAAAATCTTTAACGTAGGTGTCATGGCCTGCCTGCTGATGATCGTATTATATTTGTCGGGGATTACGGTACCTTATGTGATGGAAACAACGGTTACAAATCTCAGCAATCTGACGGCACCTTTAAGCATGATCGTTATCGGAGATGCCATGGCTCGCAGAAAATGGAGCAGCTTGTTTTCGGATGTGAAAATGTTGATATTTTCTTTTCTGAAAATGCTTTTGCTGCCGTTAGTGGGTGTTTTTTTACTTTCTCTGGCAGTAAAGGATCCTGTGAGAATGGGAGTGGCAATGGTAATGCTGGCAACGCCGGTAGGAAGCATGACGGCCATGCTTGCGCAGCAATATGATGGAAATTATGAGTTATCTTCCGGAGCGGTAGCACTGACGACTTTGGAATCCGTTATTACAATACCTGTGGTATCTGTTTTTATGAGTTTGTTGTGTAAGTGATGTGCAGTCTGTATAACCGTGCAGGAAGGAGCAAATATGGAAAATTATATTATTACAATTGCCAGAGGTTATGGCAGTGGCGGAAGCCATATTGCGAAGGCTGTTGCAGAGAAACTGCAGATTCCCTGCTATGATAACGAAATACTTGAAATGGCTTCGAATCTCAGTGGAATCAATGAAAGTTATTTTTATCAGGCCAATGAAAAGATTCATAGAGGTATACTTCCCATTTCATCAAAGGGAGTATATACCGGTTCCATCTACAGTGTAAATGACAGACAATATCTTTCAAATGAAAATTTGTTTAATTATCAGGCGTTAGTTATTCGAAATCTGGCATTGGAAGATAAGCAATCCTGCATTATTGTGGGAAAGGCGGCAAATTATATTTTAAAAAGTCTGAAAAATGTTATTAAAATCAACATTCAGGCACCGCAGGAGTATTGCATCGGAAATATTACAAAACGTCTTGTTAAAAGTGAATATGAGGCAGCGGAAATGATTCAGAAAACGAATAAATATCGCTCGGATTATTACCAATACTACACCGGTAGAAACTGGTATGACCCCAGCGAATATGATATCTGTCTGAATACAGCGTCATTGGGAGAGAACTATGCTGCAGAATTGATCGTAAAGCTGGTAAAAGACAGAATGGGATGACATCCCTCTTGCAAATTCAGAGTCTTTATCATAAAATGAGAGTACCTTACAAAGGAGGTGCTTACGATGAACCTTGTAATTACTATCAGCCGAAGATTCGGAACAGGAGCCAGTCTGATCGCACAGGAGCTGTCTGAGAAGCTGGGGGTGCCGGTATATGATAAGGCGTACATAGAGCATGAACTGGACGGTGACAGTTATGCTTCGGAAGCGGAGGTCATTAAGGGACTGGCGGAACATCCCTGTATCATTCTGGGACGCTGCGCATCCGAGATCCTGAGGGATCAGCCGAATGTGTTTAACGTGTATGTGTGCGCGGATAAGGAAGATCGTATTGAACGTATTATGAAGAAGGAAAGTCTTTCCCATGATGATGCGAAAGCTATGCTTGAGAAAAATGATGCGGAGCGCGCTGACTATTATTATGAGAATACCGGTAAGGTGTGGGGTGATGTGAACAACTATCACATGATTCTGGATACCACGAAGCTGGGAATTGAGAACTGCGCGGATATTCTGATCCGGTATTTTGAGAGAGTGGAAATCATTTGACAGCCCGGAATGCGGACAGGCGTTACGATTTCGAGAGTACGTAGCAGGAAGAAAGCGTTTAGGCTATAAAAAGAGAATGAAATAGCAAAACAGATGCCCGACACGGACATCTGTTTTTTTGTTAAATATAATAAAATCAATCAATAATACAGAAATATAAAGTTAAAAATATATTTTTAACTATAACAAAAAATGATATACACAATTAAAATTTTCAATCAAATAGTGAAAGCAGATAAAAGTGGAATAAAATAGCCTTTTTCTTGGATTTATAAGCATGTGACAAAAATGTCACATTAAAATGCATCAATCAACAAGATAAGAATATAACTTGCTTACAGAAATCATGAGTGTTAATATAGTGCAATCAGATGAGTGAAAATAGTAAAAACAACAGGTTTTCAAAATAAAAAGTAATCATATGGCAGGAGGATTTCCATGAACAGCGCAGACATTGCAGCAAAATATCAGAAAACATATTTTATGCCCCCCGAGGTGACCTACGACTGGGTGAAGAAGGACAGCATTACCAAGCCCCCTATCTGGTGCAGCGTTGACTTAAGAGACGGCAACCAGGCTTTGATCGATCCCATGAGTCTGGAAGACAAGCTGGAATTCTTCAAGCTGTTGGTAAAGATCGGTTTCAAGGAGATCGAGGTTGGTTTCCCTGCTTCCTCCGATACCGAGTACAACTTTATCCGTGCATTGATTGAACGAGACATGATCCCGGACGATGTGACCATTCAGGTATTGACGCAGGCGAGAGAACATATCATCCGCAAGACCTTTGAGGCGGTAAAGGGTGCGCCCCATGCAGTGATCCATCTGTATAATTCTACTTCTGTAGAGCAGAGAGAACAGGTATTTAAAAAGGATAAGGAAGCCATCAAGAAGCTGGCGGTAGACGGTGCCCGGATGTTAAAGAATCTGGCAGATGAGACGGAAGGAAGCTTTACCTTTGAGTACAGCCCGGAGAGCTTTTCCCAGACCGAAGTGGATTATGCACTGGAAGTTTGCAATGCCGTACTGGACGTGTGGAGGCCTACGGCTGACCGCAAGGCCATCATCAATCTGCCTACCACCGTACAGGTGGCAATGCCCCACGTATTTGCCTGCCAGGTAGAATATATGCACAAGCATTTGAAATACCGTGACAATGTAGTACTCAGCGTACATCCCCATAATGACAGAGGCTGCGGTATCAGTGATGCGGAGTTCGGTGTACTGGCCGGAGCAGACCGTGTGGAAGGTACTTTGTTCGGCAACGGCGAGCGTACCGGTAATGTGGATCTGGTAACCGTTGCATTGAACATGATGTGCCATGGTGTGGACAGCGGACTGGATTTCTCTCATATTATGGAGATCCGCGAAGCTTATGAGAATTTCACCGGCATGAAGGTACATGAGAGAGTTCCCTATGCGGGAGATCTGGTATTTACCGCATTCTCCGGTTCCCATCAGGATGCCATCAGCAAGGGTATGGCATGGCAGAAGGAAGGCAGGACCGGCAAGCGCTGGGATATCCCTTATCTGCCCATCGATCCGGCAGATGTGGGAAGAGAGTACGAATCCGATGTTATCCGTATCAACAGTGTATCCGGTAAGGGCGGCGTAGCATTTGTATTGAAGCAGCAGTTTGGTTTCGCATTGCCTGCAGCCATGAAGGAAGAGGTCGGTTACCTTGTAAAAGGTATTTCCGACAGACGTCATCAGGAGTTACTTCCCAAGGAGATCTATGCGATCTTCGAGGAAAATTATATTTATCCCCGCAGCATCTTTAACATTCCGGAGTGCCACTTCAAGCAGGAGAATGGCATTCAGGCAGAGGTGACCATTGAGCAGGGCGGCGCTTCCAGAGAGATTACCACCATGGGTAATGGTCGTCTGGACGCAGTCAGCAACGCCATCAAGACATACTTCGGTATTACCTATGAGTTGTCTGTATACGAAGAGCATGCGATTTCCAGAGGTTCCAATTCCAAGGCTGCCACCTATGTAGGCATCGTTCATGACGGTAAGTTCTACTGGGGTGTCGGCGTGGATGAAGATATCATCAAGAGTTCCATCGCTGCACTGGTGTCCGCAGTGAACAAGCTGGCAGCAGAGCAGCATATTACCTCCGGCAGAGAGGAGCGGATCGTGGAGATCATCAGCTTTATCCAGAAGAATTATGTGGATGTGACACTGGATATGCTGGTAGATACCTTCCATCTCTCTAAGCCTTACCTGTCCAAATATATTAAGGAAAAGGCCGGCATGACCTTCCAGGAAGTCGTTCGGGAAGAGCGGATGAAAAAGGCAAGAATGCTTTTAAAGGAGACCAACCAGACGGTGGAGACCATTGCAGCCAATGTTGGTTATGAGAATGTGGAGCATTTTAACCGCCTGTTCAAAAAGGCGTATGACATGACACCGGTACAGTATCGGAAACAGAGTGCAGAATAAATTGCCATGCCCATTCGCAGACACTAAAGTGCCTGCAAATGTACGGCTGTCGCCGTATAAAATCAAAAATAAAAACACGTCCTGTGAGCAAGCTCCCAGAGAGGTCTGCCATGCCCATTTGCAGACACTAAAGTGCCTGCAAATGTACGGCTGTCGCCGTATAAATCCAAAAATAAAAACACGTCCTGTGAGCAAGCTCCCAGGGCGTGTTTTTATTTTTGTCTTTGCATGGCTCGTAGCTTTTAACATTTTGACAGTTCTTAAAAACATAAATCAGTAGAAATGTTTATTTTTTTCTATTATGATGAAAACATAGAGCAAGAGAAATTGCACTTCGGCACCCGCCGGAGGAGCAGGTGTGATAAAACATAAATGTAAAGGGCTTACACCGTAAGCAGACAGGAGTAGAAAATGGAAATGAAAGAGACGATTCTGAAGACTTTCGCAGAAGTATTTGGAGATGCAGAAGGCGCTGAGGCTTATTTTGCACCGGGGCGTGTGAATCTGATCGGTGAACATACCGACTATAACGGTGGACATGTATTTCCCTGCGCACTGACCATCGGTACTTACGGCGTGGCAAGAAAGAGAAATGACAATAAGCTGCGTTTCTATTCCATGAATTTCGCACATCTGGGAGTGATCGAGTCTTCTCTGGAGGATTTGGTACCCAGCAAGGAAGCAGGCTGGACGAACTATCCGAAGGGTGTGATCTGGGCGTTTGGTGAGAAGGGCATGAAAGTGACCTCCGGTATGGATCTGCTGTTAAACGGTAATATCCCCAACGGTTCCGGACTTTCCTCTTCCGCTTCCGTAGAAGTGCTGACCGGCTACATTCTGAGAGATTTCTTCAGGTTTGATGTGACCAATCAGGATCTGGCACTGATCGGACAGTTCTCCGAGAACAAATACAACAAGGTAAACTGCGGTATTATGGATCAGTTTGCTATTGCCATGGGTAAGAAGGAGAACGCTATTTTCCTGGATACGGCAACTCTGGAGTATGAGTATGCACCGATCCATCTGGAGAATGCGAAGATCGTTATCGCATGCAGCAACAAAAAGAGAGGCCTGGGAGATTCCAAGTACAATGAGCGCCGCAGTGAGTGTGAGACTGCACTGGCAGAACTGCAGCAGGTAGTGAAGATCAAGACGCTGGGCGATCTGGATGAGGAGACCTTCGAGAAGTTCAAGTCCATTATCAAGAGTGATGTACGCAGAAAGCGTGCAAAGCATGCCGTATATGAGAACCAGAGAACCATCCGTGCAGTAGAAGCGCTGAAGAACAATGATGTAAAGCTGTTCGGTGAACTGATGAATGCGTCTCATGTATCCCTGCGGGATGATTATGAAGTAACCGGTATCGAACTGGATACGCTGGTAGAGGAAGCATGGAAGGTAGAAGGTGTCATCGGATCCCGTATGACGGGTGCCGGTTTCGGCGGATGTACCGTAAGTATCGTAAAGGATGAAGCAATTGATACCTTTATCGATCAGGTAGGCAAGGCATATAAGGAAAAGATCGGTTATGCGGCAGACTTCTATGTAGTAGAGATCGGTGACGGCCCCCAGACCCTGTAAGAAAGTAAGATCTGACGAGAAGAGAGAGTGAGTGCTGTGCCGGGAACACCGGCATGGCAGAATGGAGAAAAAATGGATATTCAGGTATTAATTCGCAAATTGGTATCCTACGGAGTACAGACAGGACTGGTTCCGGAGGAAGATGTGATCTATACGACCAACCGTCTGTTGGAACTGTTCGAACTGGATGAACTGGAAGCGCGCGACAATGTGACCATGCGTGAGGACGAACTGGAAGAGGTTCTGAAGGGCATGTTGGATTATGCGTACGAAAAAGGCATTCTCAGGGAGAACAGCGTGGTATACCGTGACCTTTTCGATACGAAGATCATGAGCATGCTGATGCCCAGACCCAGTGAAGTGATCCGTCATTTCCATGAGCTGTACGAGCAGGTATCTCCTGAGGCAGCTACTGACTATTACTATAAATTAAGCAGAGATTCCGACTATATCCGCCGCTACCGTATCTGCAAGGATATGAAATGGGTAGCGCCCACCAAATACGGTGATCTGGACATTACCATCAACCTGTCCAAGCCGGAGAAGGATCCCAAGGCCATCGCCGCAGCGAAGCTGGCAAAACAGGCTGGATATCCGAAATGTCTGCTGTGCCGTGAGAATGAAGGCTATGCAGGCCGCGTGAATCATCCTGCCCGCCAGAACCACCGCATCATTCCGGTGACCATCAACGGCAGCCAGTGGGGATTCCAGTATTCTCCGTATGTATATTACAATGAGCACTGCATCGTATTTAACTCTCAGCACGTACCCATGAAGATCGAGCATGCGACCTTCTGTAAGCTGTTTGACTTTGTAAAGCAGTTCCCTCATTATTTTGTAGGTTCCAATGCGGATCTGCCCATTGTAGGCGGTTCCATTTTAAGCCATGACCATTTCCAGGGCGGTCATTATGAGTTCGCCATGGCGAAAGCCCCTGTGGAGAGAACCTTCTCCGTAGCAGGATATGAAGATGTGGATGCCGGTATCGTGGCATGGCCTATGTCCGTGATCCGTCTCAGCGGTACGGATACCGATCGTATTATAGCACTGGCAGACGTGATCCTGAACAAGTGGAGAGAGTATACGGATGAAGAGGCATTTATCTATGCCTATACCGATAATGAGCCTCACAATACCATTACTCCCATTGCCAGAAAGCGTGGAGAAAAGTTTGAACTGGATCTGGTGCTGCGTAACAATATCACCACCGAGGAACATCCTCTGGGTGTATATCATCCCCATGCAAAGCTGCATCATATCAAGAAGGAGAATATCGGTCTGATCGAGGTCATGGGTCTGGCAGTACTGCCCGCCCGCCTGAAAGGTGAGATGGCACATTTGAAGGAAGCAATCCTCGCCGGTAAGGACTTAAGAGCCGATGAAGAACTGGCAAAGCATGCCGACTGGGTAGACGAATTCCGCCCGAAATACGATGCCATCACCGCAGAGAATATCGACGGCATTGTGGAGAAAGAGATCGGTCTGGTATTCATGCAGGTACTGGAAGATGCCGGGGTCTACAAGAGAACCGAGGAAGGCCAAAAGGCGTTCGACCGTTTTGTAAAGAGCTTATAATTATATTTTTGTTGAATGTTTGTTGTACATTTGTTGCGAGGAAAAGGAATTGTGGTGACACAATTCTTTTTTCTTAGTATAATAATCCCATGAAATTCTTATTAACAGCTATTAATGCAAAATTCATACATTCCAATCCCGCCATTTACAGCCTGCGGGCCTGTGTGGGGGGAAAATTACAGCCGCATGTGGAACTGGCGGAGTTCACCATCAATGAGTCTCTGGAAAGTATTCTGGAGGGAATCTGGAAACGCCAGCCAGAAGTGATTGGCTTCTCCTGTTATATCTGGAACTGGAAGCTGATCCGGGAGATCCTGACGGAGCTGCCCAAGATCCTGCCGGATACTGAGATCTGGCTGGGGGGTCCGGAGGTCACCTATGACGGGCCGGGGCTTTTAAGCGAGTTCCCTCAGGTTACCGGAATCATGGTGGGAGAAGGAGAAGTCACCTTCCGGGAGGTACTGGACCAATATGTGCGGGAAGCAGAAAGCACCGGACAGTCCGAACAGCAACCCGAACCCGACAGCATAGAACAGCAGGCAGCAGATCGAACGGGAACGGTTGCAGGAAAGTCTGTGGGAGAGCGTTTTGGACAGATCCCCGGCCTGTGTCTTGCCTCCGGTTATACGGCACCCCGAGAACTGACGGATCTGACTACACTTCCTTTTCTCTATGAGGATATGGTGCCTTTTACGAATCGTATTATCTATTATGAGACCAGCAGAGGCTGTCCTTACCGGTGCAGCTATTGCCTGTCCTCCATAGATAAGAAGGTGAGACTACGTGACATAAGTGTCGTAAAGAGGGAACTTCAGTTTTTTCTGGATCAGAACGTGAAACAGGTGAAGTTTATTGATCGTACTTTTAACTGCGACCATAAACATGCCATGGAAATCTGGCGGTATATTTATGAACATGACAACGGTGTCACCAACTTCCATTTCGAGATTTCCGCCGATATTTTGCGGGAAGAAGAGATTGCTCTGCTGAACCGCTTCCGTCCGGGACTGGCACAGCTGGAGATTGGTGTGCAGTCTACGAATCCGGAGACTATCCGGGCCATCCACCGGGTCATGGATGTGGACAGGCTGGAGAAAATCGTGGCAGCCATCCACCGTGGACAGAATATCCATCAGCATCTGGATCTGATCGCCGGACTGCCCTATGAGGATTATACGAGCTTTGGCAGATCCTTTGACCGGGTCTACGGAATGCAGCCGGAACAGCTGCAGCTGGGCTTTCTGAAAGTATTGAAGGGATCCGATATGCATGAAAATGCAGAAAAATACGGCATTCGTTATCTGGAACAGCCTCCTTATGAAGTTTTGTATACCAACTGGGTCAGCTATGGAGAGATCCGGAGACTGAAACGGATCGAAGAGATGGTGGAGCTGTATTACAACAGCGGGCAGTTTACTCATACCCTGCCGGTTCTGGAAAAAGTATTTCCCGGCCCCTTTGCCCTGTATGAGGCGCTGGCGGATTATTACCAGGAGCAGGGATATTTTACCAACAGTCCGGCCAGAGCCTACCGCTATCAGATTCTGTTGGAGTTCGCGGCGCTTAAGGATCCGGACAACCGAGAGATTTACAGAGAACTTCTGACCTACGATATGTATCTGCGGGAGAATTTGAAGAGCAGACCGGGCTTTGCCGCAGAGATCACAGAAGAGGAAAAACAGGATATCCGCCGTTTTTATCAGACGGAGGAACAGGAGCGCCGCTATCTTCCGGCTTATGGAGAGTATGACTGGAAACAGTTGAGCAGAATGACACACATGGAACCGTTCCGGTATCCGGAGCCTCATTATATGCTGTTTGATTATCAGGAGCGGAACCCGTTGAATTATGAGGCAATGGTACAGGTGATCGAAAAGCCGGTACAGGATCCGGAGGATTCCTGAGAACAAGAACTGCTGAGAAATCCTGCAGTGACAGAATGGAGAATAGTATGTATGACACATATGTCAGTATAGATCTGGAGACCACCGGATTGAATCCCAAACGAGACCGGATCATAGAGATCGGAGCTATCCTGGTGGAACGTGGAGAGATCAGGGAAGAGTTTTCCACCTTTGTGAACCCGGGACGGAAGCTGGAAGAGCGGATCACGGAACTGACGGGGATCCGGGACGAGGATCTTGCGGAGGCACCGGAACTGGACGAGGTGTTCCCGAAGCTTCTGGAGTTTATGGGAGATTTCCCGTTGTTGGGCCATAGCATTTTATTTGATTATTCCTTTTTAAAAAAAGCGGCGGTGGACAGAAAGCTGACCTTTGAGAGATCCGCGGTGGACACTTTGCAGATTGCCCGGAAATATCTGCCGGATCTGCCCCATCGCAATCTGGAATATCTGTGCCGGTATTATGAGATCCCGCATCATGCCCACAGGGCGCTGGAGGATGCGAAAGCCACGGACCGGCTGTTCCGGAAGCTGGCGGAACTGTTTTATGAGGAAGAAAACGGGGAACAGGCATTGACGGAATCGGACGGGAAGACCGCGAAGAATACATTGTTCGCTCCGAAACCGTTACATTTTCAGGTAAAAAGAGATACTCCGGCGACGAAACCACAGAAAGAGCGGTTATATCGTCTGCTGGAGCAGCATAAGATAACCTTGGAGGCCGATGTGGAAAAGCTTACCCGCAGTGAGGCCGGGAGGCTTGTGGATAAGATTCTTGCAAAGTACGGACGATAGATCCCCGCAGCGCGGAACGCAAGCCTTCCGCCTGATGGATCAGATCGGCAATCTTGTCATATTCTGCCCGGCCCGCATAGATTTTTGCCAGTGCGTAGTAAGTATGGCTGACATCTGTGCCAATAGAAACAGCGTAGGCCAGAACCGTTTCGGCTTCCCCGGTAAGATCCGCTTTCCACAGAAGATCCGCCCATTGCTGCAGGGTACGCACCAGCGTGGTGTAATTCTGATCGTACTGGGACAGGGGTGTGATGTTGGCGGTACCGTATTCCAGTTTCAGATCCGTATTGGTATATCCCGTGAGATTTACGATGGGCTGTGTGGACAGATAGGTCAAAAGTTCCGTATATTCCCGGACTTTCTCATCTTCCGGCAGGACACCCATGGGAAGCTTATCCAGAGGAATCTTCACATAATCCAGGCCGTCGAGGGATTTTTTGCGGACGGAGTTGGCTCTTTTCTCCCGATCCCAGAATTCCCGCTCTTTTTTCTCGGCGATGACACGCTGGCGCCTGGTATTCTGCGCTACGATGAGAATAGTATACACAAAGACAACAAATATGATTAGACTTGCCAAAAACTTTAAACTCATATATAATATCCTTTCAGAACAAAAGCCATTTTTTGAAGTATTTACGGAGGTTAAGCCATGTTTAATATGAATAATAAAAAGACAAAACAGCGGATCTCCGCAGCCATTATCGTGCTGCTCGTAATCGCTATGATCGTACCTACTATAACATCTATTTTCTACTAATTCAACTGTAGCCGGAATGGTAGATGGAACCGGGAAATGAGGGCCATAGAAGTATTATGAAAAAAATGTATCGTAAGGGAATGCAGGGTGTTTTACTGTTGTCACTGACATTGCTGTTCGGCATGACAGTGCAGGCGAAGACAGAGGACACCATTAAGACAGGAATCTATGCCGGGGATGTGGAACTGTCCGGAATGACGGCAGAAGAGGCCACGGCGGCCATCGAAGAGCATGTGGAGAGCCTGAACGAGGTAGAGATCACGCTGATCGCGGCCAACGATCATCAGGTGACCACCACGGCCGGAGATCTGGGCGTGACCTGGAAGAATCCGGAACTGGTGCAGGAAGCGCTGGAGCTGGGAACCCACGGAAATGTGATTGAGCGTTATAAGATCCTGATGGATCTGCAGCATGAGAATTATGTATATCCGATGGAACTGGATTTTGATCTGCAGGCGATCAACGATCTGCTGACCAGATGTACCAAATACGATCAGGAAGCCATCAATGTCTCTCTGAAGAGAGAGGGCGGCAAATTCACGGTGGTACAGGGCCAGACAGGTTATGTGCTGGATGTGGAGAAATCCATTGACACTGTGTATGATTATCTGACGGAAGAATGGGATCATGAGCCTTGCAGTATCCCTTTGGAGATCGTGGTGGCTGAGCCGAAGGGCAGCGCCGAGGAACTGGCACAGGTAACGGATGTGCTGGGAAGCTTTACAACATCGTTTAAGACGTCCGGTTCCGCCAGAAGTGCCAATGTGACCAACGGCTGTAATCTGATCAACGGAACGACTTTATATCCCGGAGAGGAATTCTCCACTTACAAGACAGTATCTCCTTTTTCCGAGGCAAACGGTTATTACATGGCCGGTTCCTATGTCAGCGGTAAGGTGGTAGACAGTCTGGGCGGAGGAATCTGTCAGGTGTCCACGACGTTATATAATGCAGTATTACTGTCTGAACTGGAAGTGACGGAGCGTTACAACCACTCCATGATCGTATCCTATGTGGATCCTTCCGCAGATGCAGCTATCGCGGAGAGCTCCGGCAAGGACTTCAAGTTCGTAAATAATACGGATTATCCGATTTATATTGAAGGTTATACTCATGACAAGCAGATCACTTTCAACATCTATGGCAAAGAGACCAGAGATGCCGGACATTCGGTCCGTTATGAAAGTGAAGTATTGGAAACCATCACTCCTCCTGCAGATCAGATCTATGCGGATGCCGGACAGCCCATTGGTTATATTGTGACTGAGAGTGCACATATCGGCTACAAGGCAAGACTGTGGAAGATCACGCTGGAAAATGGTGTAGAGGTCAGCAGAGAGCAGGTCAACAGCAGTAACTACAAGATGGTGCCCCGCAGCGCTACCGTAGGAACTGCAACAGCAGATCCGCAGGCGTATGAGGAGATCATGGCAGCCATCGGCACAGCTAATATTGATCATGTGAAAAACGTGGCAGCAGCATTGAATGCCAGAGCGGCAGCGGCTGCACAGGAGACAGAAATCGTAGACGACTAAAGGTGACATAATGAAGAGCGGTAAAGTACCCGTGAACGTATTGAAACGTTCCGTTCTCAGACAACTGAAAAATAAAAGGTCGGAAATAGCAAATAGCGCAGGTCTGGGGGCAGACTGCGCTATTTTTGAACCACTTACCGGGGGACAGCTGGTGACCTGTGTTCAGGAGGGCGTAGTAGAACTTTGCTGCGAGAATGATCTGGCAGAAGCGGAGAGAGAGGATCCGTCCGTGATGCCCATGGGTCGTATATTCCGGAAATGTGCCAATAATCTGGCGGTGGCAGGGGCGGAACCTGTGGCGGCAGAACTGGTGGTCTTCCTGCCGGAGAGCGTCGAAGAACCGGAACTGAAGGCGCTGATGGCGGAAGCGGAGGAAACAGCCGCGGAATTAAACATTCAGATCATTGGTGGCCAGACCAGAGTAAGTTCCGCAGTACGGCAGCCCCTTGCCACGGTGACCGGGTATGGAATCCGCAAGGCGGAAACGGTACAGGCGGACGCCCGGAGGAAGCTGGCGGGACAGGAAATTATTATTACCAAGTGGATCGGCCTGGAGGGCACCGCAGATCTGGCGGCCCGGAACCAGGAGGGGCTTCTGACAAGATACCCGGCGTATCTGGTGGAAGAGGCCGCGGCGTTTGACCGGTATTATTCTATCTTACCGGAGGCCGCTACCGCCGTGAAGTCCGGCGGTTGTACCATGCATGATGCTTCCGAGGGCGGCATTTTCGCCGGCCTGTGGGAGATGGCAGAGGGTGCAGGTGTTGGACTGACAATAGATATGAAGAAACTTCCTCTCAGACAGGAGACGGTGGAAGTCTGTGAATACTGCAATGTGAATCCCTACGAATTGCGATCCGGCGGCAGCCTTATCGTCGCAAGCCCGGAGGGAACCGCAGTGGTGGAAGCACTGCAGGCAGAAGGAATCCCGGCGACGATCGTGGGGAGATTTACCGACAGTAATGACCGTCTGATCCTGAACGAGGACGAGACCCGTTATATGGATCGCCCCCAGAGAGATGAGATCTATAAAGAAGCAGAATAAAAGGAGATATTGGCATGAGAGAAGAATTATTAGCGATCATAGAGAAGAACAGCAGGATCGATCTGAAGGAACTGGCAGTGATCCTGGGCGTGGAAGAGATCGATGTGGTAAATGAACTGGCAGCACTGGAAGCAGAGGGGATCATCTGCGGTTATCATACCCTGATCAACTGGGAGAAGACGGATATCGAAAAAGTCAGTGCACTGATCGAGGTACGCGTAACTCCCCAGAGAGGCCAGGGCTTTGACAGCATTGCGGAGCGTATCTACAAATATCCCGAGGTCCGGAGCGTATATCTGATGTCCGGAGCATATGATCTGATGGTCATTCTGGAGGGTAAGACCCTGCGTGAGGTATCTAATTTTGTATCTGACAAGTTGTCCACACTGGATTCCGTGCTGAGTACAGCAACGCATTTTATCCTGAAGAAATACAAGGATCACGGAACCGCATTTGCTACGAAAAAAGAAGATGAAAGAGAGATGATCACTCCATGAGAAATCCATTAGCAGATAAAGTAGTGGATATCAAACCATCGGGTATCCGCAAATTTTTTGACATTGTAAGTGAGATGCAGGATGCCATCTCACTCGGTGTGGGAGAACCGGACTTTGATACTCCCTGGCACATCCGGGACGAGGGAATCTACTCCCTTGAAAAGGGAAGAACCTTTTATACCTCCAATGCCGGTCTGAAGGATCTGCGTCAGGAGATCTGCAACACGATCCGGAGAAAACAGGGCGTATCCTATGACTGGCAGCATGAAGTGCTGGTGACAGTCGGTGGCTCTGAGGCAATCGACATCGGATTGCGTGCCATGTGTAATCCGGGAGATGAAGTGCTGATTCCACAGCCCAGTTATGTATCCTATGAACCCTGTGCGATTCTGGCGGGGGCAACGCCGGTGATTATTGATCTGAAGGCAGAGAATGAGTTTCGTCTGACTGCAGAGGAACTGGAAGCAGCCATTACGGACAAGACGAAAGTTCTGATCCTTCCTTTCCCGAACAATCCTACCGGTGCCATTATGGAGAAGTCCGATCTGGAAGCTATTGCGAAGATTATCGAAGAACATGACATATTTGTCATGTCTGACGAGATTTATTCCGAGCTTACCTATAAAGAAAAGCATGTGTCTATCATCAGCCTGCCAGGCATGAAGGAGCGTACTGTTTATATCAACGGTTTCTCCAAGGCTTATGCCATGACCGGTTGGAGACTGGGTTATTGCTGCGGACCGGAAGCCATTATCCAGCAGATGACGAAGATCCATCAGTTTGCCATTATGTGTGCTCCCACCACCAGCCAGTATGCGGCAGTGGAAGCACTGAAAAACGGTGATCCCGATATTGAGGAAATGCGTATGGCCTATAACCAGAGAAGGCGTTTTCTGATGAATGCGTTCCGCGAGATGGGACTGGAATGCTTCGAGCCTTATGGTGCATTCTATGTATTCCCCTGCATCAAGGAATTCGGCATGACCAGTGAAGAGTTCGCCACCAGATTCCTGGAGGAGGAAAAAGTAGCTGCTGTGCCCGGAACCGCATTTGGTGACAGTGGCGAGGGATATCTGAGAATCTCCTATGCGTATTCCCTGGAGAAGCTGAAGACCGCCATTGGCAGACTGGGACATTTTGTAGAAAAATTAAGAGCAGAACAAAATAATAAATAAGGCATTCTAAGTAACTATTCGGAACCACAGGCTGTAAGCGGTGCTGAATAGTTACTATGCTGTAGAGGATAAATTATGCATATTATATTACACCAGCCGGAGATTCCGGCAAACACCGGAAATATCGGAAGAACCTGTGTGGCTACCGGCACCAGCCTGCATCTGATCGAGCCGTTAGGCTTTCGCTTAAATGAAAAAGAGATCAAGAGAGCCGGTATGGACTACTGGCAGCATCTGGATGTCACCAGATATATGAATTTTCAGGAGTTCCGGGAAATGCATCCCGGAGCGAAGATCTGGATGGCCACCACAAAGGCGCACCAGACCTACACCGATGTGAAGTTCGGGCCGGATGACTACATCATGTTCGGCAAGGAAAGTGCCGGAATCCCCGAAGAGATCCTCGTAGAGCATGAAGAGACCTGCATCCGCATTCCCATGCTCCCCGAGATCCGTTCCCTGAACCTGTCCAACTCCGTAGCCATCGTGCTCTACGAGGCACTGCGACAGCAGGGATTCGAGAGCATGCAGAGGGATGGGGAACTGCACAGACTGCACTGGAAAGAATCATAAGATTGTAAAAGGAAAAAATGTGATAAACTGTATGTTATAGGAAAGAAAATTGTAACAAAACAGGAAAAGAACAGGAGCAGAGAATATATGCAGATCCATGATACAGCATTTATAGCGCCCGGAGCGGTGGTGTTGGGAGATGTGACGATCGGAGAAAACAGCGGAATCTGGTACAATGCGGTGGTCCGGGGCGACAGGGATTCCATTGTCATCGGCAAAGAGAGCAATATTCAGGACAATGCGGTAGTGCATCTGGGCAGTGGATATCCGGTGGAGATCGGAGATCATGTGACCATTGGACACGGTGCAATCGTCCATGGCTGTAAGATCGGCGACAATACCATGATCGGTATGGGAGCCATTCTGATGAACGGCTGTAAGATCGGGAAAAACTGCATCATCGGTGCCGGAGCGTTGGTGACGCAGAATGTGGAGATCCCGGATAATTCCTTGGTCGTCGGCAATCCCGGGAAAGTAAAACGTGCCGTTACCGAAGAAGAGATCCGGTGGAATCTGGAAAACGCACGCATTTACGTAGAGGAAGCAGCGGAAGAATTAAGCGACTCTTATCGGCAAAATATAAATGAATTTTAAGAGTAAAAAGTTTGAGATATATTGCCGATAATGATATAACATTTCCGGTAAGCAGTTTTGCGGAGGTTGTGTATGAAATATGTAAATGTAAATGAAATAGCTGCAAAATGGAATTTATCAGAAAGAAGTGTAAGAAATTATTGTGCCCATGGAAAAATTCCGGGTGTAATTCTTGATGGGAAAACATGGAGGATTTCGGAGGATGCCGTAAAGCCGGTCAGAAAGAAACGAGCGGAAAAGATAGCAAATGATATTTTGCCCCGATTAAAAATGGAAAAGGAAGCAGGGATACCGGGAGGAATATATCATAAGGTTTAGATCGAACTGACATATAATTCGAATCATATGGAAGGCAGCCGCTTGACCCATGATCAAACCAGATATATTTTTGAAACGAATACGATTGGAATTCAGGATGAAGTTGTGAATGTGGATGATATTGTTGAAACAGCCAATCATTTCCGATGCATTGATCAAATAATAGAGTTAGCAAACTATCCCCTGAGTGAGGCATTTATTAAACAGTTACATTATATTTTGAAATCAGGAAATTCAGATAGCAGAAAAACGTGGTTTGCTGTTGGTGAGTATAAACGTTTTGAAAATGAGGTCGGAGGAAGCGCAACAGCAAAGCCCGCCGATGTATCCGGAGAAATGCGGAATTTATTAAGAAGATATAATCTTTCAAAACAAAAGACATTGAGGGAAATAATACAATTTCATTATGAATTTGAGAAGATACATCCTTTTCAGGATGGAAATGGCCGTGTTGGAAGATTAATTATGTTTAAGGAGTGCCTCCGTAATGGAATTACCCCTTTTATTATCGAGGATGATATAAAGGAATTCTACTATCGGGGTTTGAAGGAATGGAAGAACGGACAGGGATATCTTATGGACGCTTGTCTGACTGCTCAGGATAGATTTAAGGTATACATGGATTATTTTGGACTGGAATATAAGGAGTAAAAGCTATAACGAAAAAAGAGATCAAAAGAGCCAGATGACTACATTATGTTCGGTAAAAAGAGCACTGTCCTAGCGGAAGTGCTCTTTTGCGAATTCCATATCCTGTACCAGTTCCAGTGTTCCAAGATATTGCTCCTGCTTATCCCGGACAGCGTAATAAGTCACTAAGAATGTCCGGCCGCCCTTGTCCATCCAGACCGGTACCTGGTCCAGATTCCCTGCGCGGAGTTCTCCGATAATGCGGCGAACCCGTTCTTCGATTTTAGGCGGATGACAGGTGAAGACCTTACGGCCCAATGCCATGCCGGGACGTTTGAATACCTTGGGGCCTTCGTTAAAATAACGATTGACATTATCGATGTCCACGAAGGTAATCTCCAAAGGAATCGTATTCAACATGGCGGTCAGCTGTGACAGGGTCAGACTGCCGCCGGGAAGGTGGATTCTGGTCTCACCATCTGCAAAAGCATGTTCTACAGACAAGGTGTCAGCCGTAGAGGCAGTGTCTGCCAGATGTGCTTCCGCAGCCTGCCAACTGTCACTCCGGATACCGAAGCATTCCGCATAATCTTTGGCATCTCGGTAGATGTGATACCATTCCTCCTCCGAGAAATTCAGTGCGCAGTTGGGGAAGAGGATATTGGATTCCTTGTAGATCATTTCTTCCATGCGGGTCAATACGGCGTTCAAACGTTGTTTCCATGCATCGGTTTCTTTTTGGTCTTTTTGTTTTGCAAGGGCATTCAGTTCATCCCGGATCTCATCATCTACTGTCCACATGACCGCAGAGGGACCGCTGATCCCATATTGCACCTTCAAATGTGGATAAAGTAAGTCTCCCTTTCTGGCATAGTGGATAGCGATCTGGCGCAGCTCGTCAAGCAGTTCATCGGTAATTCCATTATTTTCCAATGCCTGTCTCGCACGGGCAATCAGCTTTTCCAGAGCTGCATTTTCCAGCGTAAAAGTCTGTAGGGGATGTCCGGAGATCTGGATCAGGGCGGCAGCAGCGGAGAGACGCTGATCTTTCATGTTTTCGATATTGGCGATTTTTTCCTCTGTGGTGGAGCCATGGAACAGGGCGGAATGCACATCACAGAGCCGCTGCAATTCTTCGATGGAAGTACCCTCCCGCAGCAGTTCCTGCTCGGCATGCATAATCTCGGCAGGATCTACATCCTTACATTCCCGGACGAAATCGGCTTGGACATTTTCCAGAGATTCTCCATCATTTAAACGTTGTAAGTAAGACTTAATCTGATTTTTCATAAAAAAATGCCTCCGGAATCAGTATGTCCCGAAGGAATTTTTGCTATTCGTTAATTATCTTTTGCTATATTTGTTTTATATTTTTTTCGCGGAGTCGGGAATAAATTCAAGTCTTAATTGCATCCCCAGTCCCTGAGCCAGCTTTTTCAGCGTACTCAAACTGGGATTCCGGGTACCGTTTTCTATTCTGCTTATGTCAGCCTGTGGAATTCCTGTTTTAAGAGATAACTCTTTTTGTGTAATATTTTGATTTGCTCTTGCATCAATTAATGATTGGATGATGTCGTATTCTGCCTGGAGAGCATCATATTCGGTTTTTACCTCAGGATTTTGTAAAACTTTTTCCTTATAAGCCCTATAATTGCTCATTGCCATACCTCCGCTCATAATCATCCTTATATTTTTGTGCTAAAAGTTTCTCCGCAATCGGTGTTTTATTCGTTTTTTTAATGAAACCATTGGTTAATACAACTTTTTGATCTATAAAAAAGAAGTAGAAAACTCTGGTAATATCAGATCCTTGTTTTGTTCGTAATTCAAAGAGTCCATTTTGAATGTGTTTGGAGTATGGTTCACGTAAGAGTGGACCATTTGTCTCCAACAGATCAATAGTCCTTAAGGTTTTCGCTAATATTTTAGGTTCGAGAGAATCCAAAAAATCCTGAACGGGACATTTTCCGTCAATGGTGTCGTAAAAAAGAACTTCGTACATTAGTTTTCCTCGTTCTGTTAATATTATAATATGTTGAATACAACATATTGTCAAGATGTTCCTATGAAATATTACTTATTTACCTGAATCGGAGGTGGTATCTTGGCTATGTAATTGTTCTATCTTAATTTTATATATCATTAAGCGCAATAAATAATCTGGCATAGTACGGTTTCCTAACTCCCAATCCTGTAAAGTGCGGTAGGGAATTCCGAAATATTGGCAAAACTCTTTTCGGGTCATTCCTGTGCTGGTTCTTAGTTTTATCAAAGTATCTTGTGTATTCATTTTACCTCCTTGAATATATACGCAAAGCGTATGGACTTATAAATAATATAACGTACGCAAAGCGTATAATCAAGAGAAATATTACATAGAAAAGGATTGAAATATGATATAATGAGCGCAAGTGAGCCAATATGCTTGCATAATTGGCGAACGGCGAATTTGATTAAATAAAATGCATTAAGTGATACTTCAATAAAAAGGAGATATTTCATGGCACTTTTACATTTTTCAGATATTTTAATAAATGCGGAAAGCTTATGGAAAAGAAAACTGGGTACGAAAGAATACGGCATGAATGCCAACTAACATTGAGGTGAACTATGGATTATCAAGAAGTACTTAGCCGCTTTACATACGATGACGATACAGATATCATAAATCGCATATCAGCGGCAGAAGCCGGTGATTATCGGGAGAACAGGGATATTATCAACGAGATCGTCCTGTGGAAGATGAATCGTAGACCGCAGGTGACAGAGGAACTGATAGATGCCATTTTTTCATTAAAGGAGATTAAAACGCCTTTGCAGGCATTGGAGGATGAAAAGACAGCACAGGTCATAGAAAAATTACTGCAAACGAAGGGAATGCAGCTTCCGATGGCAAGTACGGTGTTGCATTTTTATTACCCGGAGGTATTCCCTATTATTGATCAGCGGGCATATCGGGAACTATATGCTATGGATTATCCCAAAACAATGACGAAGATCCCCATGCTGACAGAACTTTATCGCAAGTACGTAAAAGATTGTTGGGAGTATCAACAGGAGAAGTGCCCGGAAATCGCATTTTCTCAGATAGATAAAGTCCTGTATCAGTTAGATAAGGAAAAAGGAAATAAAGTAATATATTAATTGAGCAATAGAACGAAAAGGAGAGCGCCGGAATCCCAGGAAGAGAGAAGGCATCTCCGGAAGTAACCGGGGATGCCTTTAATGATGATAATGGGATTCTATAAAATCGTAATCCACTACTAACACATAGAAAACCGAGCCATAATATTCACTTTCCACGATACGACCATAATCCAGAATCGTCTTATAAGTTCCATCTTTGGCAGCAAGCCGGTATTTGACATAATCATTGTATCCGTTCATGCCGGATTCTATCTGATGCCAGATACTTTCTTCTACCTGTGCCAGATCCTCGGGATGTACCAGATTACGGAATTGCCGCTTCGTAAAATGCATGAAATCATCCAGATCCGTGCAGCCTGTCAGCTGAAGCATCTCCTGATTGGCAAACAGGATGCGTTCATCCTCCTTGTCGGCCCGGTAGATGAAAAAGGCACCCGGCAGATTGTCGGAAATATCCGATAACGAAAAACCAAGCTGCGTCCGTTTGGAATTGTGGAAATCCGGCCGGTAGGCCAGGGCACCATGTTTTCCCTGTAATTTTACCTCATAGAGCGCAATGTCGGCATAACGGAGAATGTCAGAGACTTTTTCCGCATTGGCGGGGTATTCCGCATAGCCCAGGGAAATGCTGTAATTGTGTTCGATGCCTTTAGCTGAAAAAGAGCGGGAAGCCCTGCTGAAAGCGTCTATCATTGGGGCAGCCTCTTCTGCATTGCAATCCTTCAGGATAATACAGAACTCATCACCGCCGTTTCTGGCAATAATGGAGTTATCCGGAAAAGTCTGTACTAAGGATTGTGCAAGCTGCAACAGAACCTGATCGCCGGTAGTGTGACCAAAGACATCATTGATAAATTTAAAATTATCCACGTCAAGTAATATACCGACACAGTTTTTCTGCTTATTTCCTTCCAGATACTCCTCCAGCTGCGAATTAAACCCGGTACGATTTAAGAGTCCGGTCATAGAATCCGTCAGGGAGAGTCTGCGGAATTTTTTGCGCTGCTCGTCTACGAGGAGCATAGATATCGTGAGAACCTCCAGTAGTAAGATCACTGCAATGCCGCATAATACTACCAGAAGTAAAAGTTTGTCGTTCTTCCAGCCAACGGTGGGCATGACTTCCAGCTTCCAGCTACAGCCTCCCAGAGTAAAATCATAAGAGACGGGATCCGTCAGCGTCTCCTCCGACTGGTCTACCACGGTATATTCATCGGTCAGAGGTGAGATGGTCTTCGATAGCCGGTATTGATAATCGAAATTGGTTAAGGCATCAGCGGAATGCTGAAAAATATCAGGAACCTTGATGATAACCATAGTCAGGCCCCAAAAATAGGGAGTTCCCGTCTCATCCTGTAAAAAAACAGGATTACGGATCGAAAGGACGTGTCCTCCCTGTTCCAGCTCAAAAGGACCATGTATGATAAGCGCATCATTGGCAATGCTGTAATTTACGGTCTCTCCGCGGTATTTGTCATGGATCAGGTCTATTTTACCTGCTTCGTTGCCTTCGGCGGGATAGATATCTGTTACGATACCTCCGGGAGCCAGCTGGATGCTCCGGACGTAATCTGCCATCATTCTGTCGGCAATGGTGTCAAATTTGTCAATTTTGCCGTCCGCACTGATCAGAAGCTGCTCCAGTGTATCTGTGATGTTGATACCAGCATTGAGATCTGCGATTATGCTATCACCGTAGGTTACAGCATTCAATTCCGCAAGAGCGCGGAGATGCCTGGTGTCGGCCTGCTGTACCATGTGAGCGATCATATATAAGACAATACTGCCGATAAGAAGTACCCATAACGGCAGCAGCCATTTAGTATGAAAAAATTTGATTTTCTTCTGTGTCATAGCGCTATGCTTCCTTAGTATGTGTAGGCAAAAAGATTTCAACTTAATTATAGCATTTTGAAGTCTTTTTGTATAGATGCGAGAAGATATTGTATCCTGCTGATGACGTTGTTTTGACCATTATTATATTTTCCTGTAATCAGTGTTTTTAGTATCATAAAAAAAGAATGGAAATGTGTTATAATACCTGGGGAAAAGTATCCGGAGACTACATTTTCCCAGATGCTGACGTAATGTATCAGCTGGAGAAGGATAATAAGGTAATTTATTAATGCAATGCCGGAACGGAAAAGGAGAAGATTATGGAATATATATCAGATGTACAGGCAAAACAGATGATCCTGGAGGTAGGCCGGAGGATGTATCAGGGCGGCTTCGTGGCGGCGAATGACGGGAATATCTCCTGTAAGGTAGGGGATAACGAGATCTGGGCGACGCCCACGGGAGTCTCGAAAGGCTTCATGACAGAGGACATGCTGGTGAAGCTGGATCTGGACGGGAATGTGTTGGAAGGTACCCACAGGCCTTCCAGTGAGATCAAGATGCACCTTCGGGTGTTCCGGGAGAACCCGAAGGTACAGGGTGTAGTGCATGCCCATCCCCTGACGGCAACAGCATTTGCCTGCGCAGGTATCAGTCTGGAGGAGCCGGTGCTGATGGAAGGGGTGCTGTCACTGGGCTGTGTGCCGTTAGTGCATTTTGCCCTGCCGGGAACGGAGGAAGTGCCGGAAGCGGTGGCTCCCTATTGCCGGGAATACAATGCCGTACTGTTGGCGAACCACGGGGCGCTGACTTGGGGGGACAACCTTATGCAGGCTTACTATCGCATGGAGACCACGGAATATTATGCGAAGATCCTGATGATGAACAACTTTATTTTAGGAAAAAAGACCCTGCTGTCCCAGGGACAGATTGACGACATTATCCGCATCCGCGCCGGATGGGGGATCACTACAGGCGGCAGACCCATCGGGCCGGAGGGGGCACAGAATCTGGAGGATATCTGTATTTCCCGGGAAAATAAATAAGCCTCAGGGAAAGGTAAGTGGCTGCGAAGCGGGATGTAGAGTGCGATAGCACGAATTTGTAAGCTTATAAACAAGACAGTGTCAGAGACTTCCTGAAAAGGGAGCCTGTAACACTGTCTTTTTATGTTTTATCCGCGCGGACGGTATAACGGTGAACCGGGAAAAACCACACAGAACACAGATTTTTCACAAAATGAACACTTTTTCAATACAAAATTTCCCTATACTTGAGAAAACAACGAATATTGGACGGAATAACAATCGGAGGTTCGCCGTGAAGAACAAAGAGATCAAACAGAAGATTTTTTCCAAAAAAGATAAGAAAAAAGAGAACAAGAGAAAAGGCCATAAAAAGTGGATCATTGTTGCACTGGTGTTGGTGCTTACGCTGGGCGGCGGTTCCGTGGCCGCAGTAGTGATATTACATAAGGACAGCAGCCAGTCGGAATTCTCCCTGCCGGGCAACATGGCGGGACTGACCTTCACGGAGGATATGATCGCGGCTTCCGGTGTCACCAACGTCGGCATTACCGAAGAGACTTTCGATGTGGAAAATCTGGCCACCGGGCTGGAGATTGAAGAAGTCTATGCGGTTTCCGGAGAAGAAGTAAGTGCCGGAGACAAGATTCTGAAGCTTACGGAGGACAGCGTGGAGGAAGCCAGAAAAGAACTGGAGAGGGCATTGGAGGATGCAGAACTGGCTTATCGTACCGGAGCCATTGAATATGAGCAGAACCTGATCACGGCGGAGTACACGAAAGACAGCACTGTTCTTACCGGACAGCAGGCGAAGGAAGTCTATGATGAGACCGTGGAAAGTCTGCAAAGTGCCGTGACAAAAGCCGAAGAGGAATTGCAGGATGCCGAGGACGACATTGCAGAGTACGAATCCTACGTCAACGACGGTTCGTATAAGAGTTATTTTAAGGTAGATGAGTATCAGGCGATCTATGACGAGAACCTGAAAGCCTTGACGGACAAGATGGATGAATGGGGCGTCAGCTGGTCCCAGGTCACCGGCGGAAACGGTGGGTCGGTGCAGATCGGCGGCGATGTCTCCGGAAATAATGCACAGGGCGGCAGTACTTACGTCAGCACGTTATCATCCTTATACAGTATTCTGGAACAGAATCTGAAGGATCTGGATGAGGCGCAGGAAAAATATGAGGACGCATTGACCAATGCGGCTTTTGAACTTCAGACATTACAATTAAAGCTTCCCAGTCTCCAACAGGCAGTCACGGAAGCAAAGGAAAATTATGAGATCCAGCTGGCACAGGCAAAGCTGACCTATGAGACATCCCTGTCCAGTGCAGAACGGGCAGAGAGCGATTATAACACCACGGTGGAAAAGGCGCAGTCCGATCTGGCGGCGCTGAAAAGTACCTATGAAGATGCCAAAACGAATCTGGAATTGTTCGAAAGCAGCGTAGGGGATGGATATTTCTATGCGTCTGAAGACGGTACGATCCTGCGGACTATGGTACGGGCGGAACAGGATCTGACTTCCGATGCGGTGGTATTTGCTTACAGTAATCCGAAGGAACTGACAGTCACCGTATCGGTGGAGCAGTCGGATATTGCCAAGCTGACCGTAGGTGACAGCGCTTACGTGCAGTCTTCCGCAGGCAGCGGATTTACCGGCGTGATCACAGCCATCGATCCGGTATCCTCTTCCAGCAGCCGTACCAGTGTTACCTACAGTGTGACGGTACAGATCACCGCGGAAGATGAGGAAAACAGCTTAAGCGCCAATGAATCCGTCACTGTGGTATTCGGTATGACAGACGAAGAGATGGAACAGTTACAGCAAAGCATGCAGGGCAGACCCGGGAATGGCTCGGGAGACGATGCCATGCCCCAGGGCGGCCCGGGAGGCGCTCCCGGCAGCGGAGAAAAGCCGGAAAACGGTGAGATGCCACAGGGTGGCCCCGGTAACGGAGATACTTCTGAAAAGGAACAGCAGGGAGGTCAGACGCAGTCATGAAATTAAAGAGACCACATTTTGAAAAACTGAAATCCCTCACAAAAAAGCAGAAGAAGCTGATTCTGGCGGGAATCGCATTGCTCCTGCTGATTCTGGCAGCCTGCTACACGGTGTTCATTGCACCGTACCTTCAAAAGGAACAGTGGATCTACAAGGAAGAGACGGTGGAGCGGGGAACCTTAAAGGTAGGTGTTACGGAGAGCGGTTCGCTGGAATATAACACAAAATCCGTAGATTACGATCTGGATCTGGACGTCAGTGATGATGACGATGACAGCGAGGATGGTGACGATGACGACGATACCGTACAGAAATATCTGAAGATCGAAGAAATCTATGCCGCCAGCGGTCAGCGCGTCACCGAAGGAGAAGAACTGTTGAAATTCACGGAGGACAGTGTGGAAGCGGTACGTGCCCTGCTGCAGAATGCAGTAGTGGAGGCACAGGCCGATTATGCGGAAGCGGAAAGTACTTATGAATTGTCTCTGCTGGAAGCCCAGACCGATTATGATACCCAGAAGATCAGTGCGTCCTATGCGGCATCCATCCGCAATACTTCCGGTACGAGTGTGACGAATAATGTGGCATCCCTGCAGGTACAGCTGGAACAGAAGCAGGCCAATACGGCATCTCTGCAGGAGAAGCTTACGGAAGCTCAGGAAGATTATCAGGATGCTTTGGAGACTTACGAAGCGGCTAAGGAAGATTATGAAAATGCAGGCATGGACAATACCGTGAACTATATGATCTTCCAGAGCGGCTATCTCAGCGTCAGATCCCAGTATCAGCAGGCAAAATCAGCGCTGACACAGGCGGAGACGGCGGTGGCGGACAATGAAAATGCCATTACGGATCTGCAAAATCAGCTGGCGGCAGCGCAGGTGAAGCAGAACATTGATAAACTGGATGCAGAAGAGACCTACCAGGAAGCCGTGATCACCGGGCAGAACGCCCAGACCACTTACAATGCCACTGTGGAAGATCTGAAGGAGACTTTACAGGAAGCGGAAGAGACCAAAGAAAAAAGAGAAGAACAGCTGCAGGCCTTTGAGGATTTTGTAGGAAGTGACGGCATTCTGTATGCCATGGAGGATGGCGTGATCACGGAAGTCAGTCAGGAAGCGGGAGACCGTCTGACGACCACCGGTACCTTATTTTCCTATGCAACGGCAGAGAATATGCGGATTTCCGTGGACGTGACCCAGGAGGATATCGTGGATCTGCAGGTGGGTGATGCGGTAGATATCACTTTCACAGCATACCCGGAGGATTCCTATACCGGAAGCATTTTGTCCATCAATACCACGGCAACTTCCGATTACAGCAACACGGTAAGCTATACGGTGGAGATCAGCGTAGAGGGCGAACTGGAACAGCTCTACGGCGGAATGACCGCGGATGTGATCTTTGTCACCGAAGAAAAAGAAGATGTCCTCTATGTATCCCGCAAAGCTATCGTAGAGGAAAACGGCAAGACCTATGTGTACCGTAAGACCGCACTGGGCGGTAAGGAACTGTCGGAGGTAGAGACCGGCATTACCAACGGCGTGGATATTGAGATCCTGTCCGGACTGGAAGAGGGCGATACCATCTATCTGGCAAGTAAAGTCAGTTCCGAGGCGGAGGTCAAGAGTACGGAGGAGGCTTCCGACTCCGGCAGCAGTTCTGATACTGCAGTCGGCAGTGATACGGAGTTCGAGATGTCTGAGGATATGCAGATGCCGGGAGGCGGTGACATGCCGCAGGGTGGTCCCGGGGGTGGTAATTCCGGCAGCTTCGGCGGTGGAATGCCGGGCGGTCCCGGAGGACAATAAATCAGGCGGATGGAGCAATAGTTTGAAAAGCAGACAGGAATGATTGGGAACAGCTATGAAACAGAATGAGAATGGGAAAAAGATCAAAGGAAATATAAGGAATCAAATGAGCAGAATCGGGTCATGGAAAAGCTGGTCCAAAAAACGCAAGATCACCACAGGGGTCTGTGGTGTCTGCGTGGTCGCTGTAGTGGCGGGAGCCGTCGGTCTCTCCGGTGGTTCTGACACGGAAGTCATCTATAAAGAGACCACCGTAAAATACGGGACACTGGTCAAGGGTGTTACAGAGAGCGGCTCCGTGGACATCGGTACCGTGGATCAGACCTTTGATCTGGATATGAGCGCCCTGCAGAGAACGGATACTTCCGGCAGCAGTTCCTCCGGCGGCTCCTCAGGTAGTACTGCCGGCAGCAGCTCTGGTTCCGGTGGATTTGGCGGCATGAGTGCTTCCGGCGGTGGAGCTCAGGGAAGCCTGGATATGTTCGGTCAGATCTTCAATATGGGTAGCAGCAGTTCCGGCAGCAACGGTGATGATTCCACACTGACGGTAGCGGAGGTAGTGGTCTCTGTGGGGCAGCAGGTGTCCGAGGGAGATCCCCTGTATCTGCTGGAAGAAGACAGTGTCTCCGGCTTGGAAGACGAACTGCAGTCCAATGTGGAGAAGGCCAAAGCGGATCTGGAAGCGGTGGAAGCCGACCAGACCCTGTCCAGACAGCAGGCAAAATACACTTATGACAGCAGTACCGCCTACGGCAGTTATATTGACACCGAATACAACACCACATTGCAGGAACTTCAGAACACGGCGGACTCCGCAGAGAGCGCATTGGAACAGGCGAAGAGCAGTCTGGAAGATTATCAGGCACAGTTGGAAGAAGTGACCGCAGCCTATGAGGATGCGGCACAGGTACTGGCGAATTGTGAATACAGCCTGAACAATACAGATGCAGCGGATGATACTTACAGTTATGTCTATTATGCACAGCTGACAACACAGGCACAGTCCACGGCAGATTCCCTGGAGCAGCAGAAAGAGGAACTGGAACAGAGGGTAGAACAGGCCGGGGAAAATATGACCACAGCCGAGACCGCATATAACAAAGCAAAGCGGGAACTGGAGCAGGGAAAACTGACAGCAGCCGAGACAAAGCAGCTGCGGTCGTTGGCCTACAATACTGCACAGGAGACTTACGATATTGCGCTGGGGTATCTGGAACAGGATCTGTCCGATCAGCAGGAGACCTACGATGAGACACTGGAAAAATGGAATGAATTCAGTACCTATATCGACGGCAACGCGGTCTGTGCCAGATACAATGGTGTGATCACCAGTGTGGAACTGGAAGCAGGAGATAAGATCAGCACCGGAACCTCTCTGGTCACCCTGTATGATATGGATGAAGTGACCATGACGGTAACCGTTGCGGAAGACGATATGGCCGACATCTCTCTGGGCTCGGCGGCCAATATTGCATTGACGGCATACCCGGAAGACACTTTTACAGCAAAGGTAACATCCATCGGGGATGCCGCTTCGGATTCCAATGGAAATATAACTTATGACGTGACTGTCACATTAGAAGGAGATGTCTCCGGACTGTTCCAGGGAATGACAGGAGACGTGACTTTCGTTACGGAACAGACGGAAGATGTGCTGTATATCTCACGCAGAGCTATTATCACAGAAGATGACAAGACCTATGTGAAGGTGAAGACCGAGAATGGCAGCATCGTGAAAAAAGAAATTACGACAGGACTGTCAGATGGCTCTAATGTGGAAATCTCCGGAGATATTACAGAAGGGGATACCGTATTGATCGAAAGCAGCATTACCAAGTAGTGCGGAGCCTATGGGAAAGTAAGATCAATGGAAGGGAAGAAGTAAAATATGAGATTATCCGAAATATTGCGTCTGGTGTGGCTGAACCTGTCACAGAATAAATTCAAAGTGATCCTGACTTCCATCGGTATCGTTGTGGGATCCGCTACCATTATGCTGGTGCTGGCGATCGGTACCGGCGGAAAAGAAGAAGTGGCAGAACAGTTCAAGAACCTGAATGCCGGAGCCATTGATATTTCCTGTGACAGCAGTGACAGCGGCGGTTTTAGCTTTGAAATGCCGGGCGGTGGAGGAAGCGTTACCGTCACCAATATGGGCGGAGGCCCCGGAGGAGGTTCCGGTGGCGGTATGTCTGGTGGTCCGGGAGGTGGCATGGACTTCGGCGGATTCTTCGGTTTCGGGCAGGAGGAAGAGAGCGAAGCCGTGACATTGACCAGCGAGGACTGCGATGATCTGGCGACTTTCGTCTCCGGAATTTCTGCAACCACGATCTCTTATTCCACTACAGCATCGGTGGAGGGAGGCGAGATGACCTCTTCCTCCTATTACACCATTGCCGGTGTGGAAGATAATTACGCCACCATCAGTAATCTGGAAATGGCCATCGGTGATTTCCTCACAGAGGAAAACAACGAGAGCAAGGAAAAGGTGTGCGTTCTGGGAGCCACCGTAGCAAAAGAAGTCTTCGGCAGCGCCTATGATGCCTATGACGGTACAGTCTATATTGACGGCCGCCCCTATATAGTATCCGGGGTGTTGTCCGAGATGGGAACCGTAGCCTCCGGTATCAGCCCGGATACCGCAATCTATGTGCCTTATGAAACAGGTATCAAGTATATCACCGGCACCGGCATCAGCCCCACCATTACAGTGATCGCGGAGGATGTGAATCGGGTGGATACCGTAATGACGGATGTGGAGAGTACCTTAAAAGAAAGCTATCCCAACACCACATTTACCGTCAGTGATGCCGGAAGCAAGATGGAAGCGGCATCCGCTTCCAACGAGACACTGACATTACTGCTGATCGCCATGGCAGTGATCGTATTTATCGTCGGTGGTATCGGTATTATGAACGTATTGTTTGTATCCATTAAGGAGCGTACCAATGAAATCGGTATCCTGAAAGCACTGGGCTGCTCCCGAAAGGATATTCTGCTGGAGTTCTTACTGGAGGCCAGCTTCACCAGTCTGGTAGGTGCGGTACTGGGGGTGCTGGTGGCTCTGGGAATCACCCCGCTGGTGCAGTTGTTTAACGTGAGAGTGTCCCTGTCGGTACAGGGAGCGGTATTGTCGCTGTTGTTCGGTGTCCTCACCGGAAGCATCTTCGGCTTCTATCCGGCATACAAGGCATCGACACTGATCCCTGTAGAAGCTCTGAATCAGGAATAGTGTGAAAAATAAATTTTTCACACGCAAATTTGTGCCACAGGCCCAAGGTTTGCAGGTTATTGAAAGGTGTAAGAATTATGATGGAAAACGCAATGATCACCATGAAAAATATAAATAAAGGCTATATGCTGGGAGAGGAACGGCTGCTGATCCTGAAAGATATTAATTTTCAGGTGAACAAAGGAGAATATGTGGCGATCTTAGGTCCTTCTGGTTCCGGTAAGACCACACTGATGAATATGATCGGCTGCATGGACGTGATGGACAGCGGGGAGTATTATCTGGACGGCATGGCGATCCATGAGACCAAAGAGGACGATCTGACTATGGTGCGCAACCAGAAGATCGGGTTCATTTTCCAGAACTATCAGCTGATCCCGACCTATAATGTCATGCAGAATATCATCATGCCGCTGCTGATGCGGGGCATGACCCACGAGGAAGCGGAAGAAAAGTGTAAAAATACCATCAAACTGCTGGGGCTGGATCATCGTATCGGACATAAGCCCAACGAACTGTCCGGTGGACAGAAGCAGAGAGTATCCATTGCCAGAGCACTGGTGGGACAGCCGGCCATCCTGCTGGCGGATGAACCGACCGGTGCTTTGGATCAGACCAGCGGTAAGGAAGTGCTGAAGCTGTTCCAGGAACTGAACGACATGGGCAACACCATCGTCATGATCACCCATGACCTGAGTGTGGCCCAGTCTGCGAAACGTATTGTGCGTATCGTGGACGGACAGCTGCAGGAATAAAGAAAATTCGCATCAAAACTGTTTCCCGAATGACAAGGCGGCCCAGATCGCTGTACAGACCGTGCAGGAGTATCTGGAGGAGACTCCTGACAGCAGTGTCGAAAAGGTGATCTTTAATGTATTTAAGGATGAAGACCGCCGGATCTATGAAAAGCTTCTCAGATCATAGCTATTGTGGCCGGACTGGTGGTATTGATCTTCTGATGCAGAGCATAAAGAAGCCTTTTTCTGCAGAAACTCTTGGTAACAGAATGCGAAAGGCAGGAAAGAGAGATGCAGATGCGGGAGGATCTTGGAATTATAACAAAAATGGAAAATGGCAAGGCTTATCTGGAATTTGCCCTGCCGGAAAACAGGGGGCGTTTGCTGTCCGCATTACAGATCGAGATCTGGGAAGAAGCGGAGGGCGGACGTCTTGTTTTTCATGGAGAATATGTTCCGGAGGAAGCGGACTCTATGACAGCGCTGCTGTTACGGCCGCATCTGTGGGACGGCATGCGGGATCCCTATGTCTATCGGGTGACGGCGCAAGGGAGATTCGAGGCCGCGGAGCATGGAGAGAAGGCCGGAGTTACTGCGGAAGAGGAGACGGCAGATGCCGCTGTCATCGACGAAGTGACGGAAGTGTACTGGCAGCAGGAACTGGCGATTTATGACGTGCGTGTCATAGATAAAAAAGGAATCTTCTTAAATGAAAAAGAATTCCTTCCCCATGAGGCGGCCTACCGGCTTCCCCCGCAGATCAGCGATGCCGGGACACAGGAGGAGCAGATGAAAAAGGATCTGGAACGGCTGGCCCGGATGGGAGTTAATGCGATCCGGCTGGAAGGGGAAGGAACCGGGACGGAGGGGCAGAGTCGGGAAAGCCGGTCGGTGCGGGAGTTCTACCGTCTGTGCAGAAAGCGTGGATTCCTTACGGGGGATCTGTGGATAAGACCGGAAAATCTCCCGGTGTACCGTGGATTACCCGGAGAAACGTCGAAAGAAGCGCTGCTTTCGGCGGACGGCAGGACGCTGACGGAGCGATATTACTATTATCAGGCAAAGTGGAGTAACGAACCGGTGCTTTATCCGGCACTTTCCACCCTGCGTCGTCAGGAAAACGGGCAGGCTTCCCTTACGATCTACAGCAATCAGAAAAAAGTGGTGCTCTATGTGGAGGGGGTACTTTTCTTATTTCAGTCGGCCCATCCCGGTGATCCGGAGTATATTTTTGAAGATATTCCGGTGGCAAAACTTCCGCTGCATCTGGCGGCGGAGGCCGGAAATTTAAGCGTTTCTCTGACCGTGACGAAGATTTAGGGGGGACGGTTTCACAGAATTTTCACAAATGCTTCACCTTTTCATGACATTTGCCTCATATATTGATTTGTAGAATTGTGAGAACAGTTGGCTGTGACGCAATTCGGGATATCAGGTGGGGGATCACACCATATCTGGGAGGCAAATATGATAGAAGTAAGCAATCTTACAAAAAAATATGGTGACCATATTGCCGTAGACCATCTCTCTTTCCGCGTGGAAAAGGGGCAGATCTACGGCTTTCTTGGTCCTAACGGCGCGGGTAAATCCACGACTATGAATATCATTACGGGTTATCTGGCAGCCACGGAGGGCACTGTGACCATCGACGGTAAGGATGTCCAGAAGGATCCGGAGGAGGCAAAGCGTGCCATCGGTTATCTGCCGGAGCTTCCGCCGCTGTATGTGGATATGACGGTCAGAGAATATCTGGAATTCGTGGCAGAGCTGAAAAAAGTACCGAAAAAGGAACGGGAACAGCAGATTGACGATGTCATGGGAATGACACAGATTACCGATATGCAGCAGCGTCTGATCAAGAATCTGTCCAAAGGTTACAGGCAGAGAGTCGGACTGGCACAGGCCATCCTCGGTTACCCGGAGGTCATCATTCTGGATGAGCCCACGGTAGGTCTGGATCCGAAACAGATTATCGAGATCAGGGATCTGATCCGTAAACTGGGTGAGAATCACACCGTGATCCTCAGTTCCCATATTCTGTCGGAGGTTAGCGCGGTCTGCGACCATATTATGATCATTGCCCACGGCAAACTGGTAGCCAGCGATTCCCCGGAGAATCTGCAGAAACTCATGAGCGGTTCCATGGAACTGAATCTGGAAGTAAAAGGTAGCAGCGCTGCGGTAAAAGCAGCCTTGCAGGGAATCCCGCAGATCGACCGGATCGAAGAGAATACCGAGGCACCCAAAGACATTGCAAAATTAAAAGTGATCTCCAAGGAAAATGCCGATGTCAGAGAGCAGGTATTCTATGCCCTGGCAGAAGCAAAGCTGCCGATCTTAGAGATGACCCATGCGGAGAAGTCTCTGGAAGACATCTTCCTGGAACTCACCGAAGATGTGGCACCCACACAGCCGGAGAAGCGGAAATTATTCGCCAAACACAAAAAGGCGCAAGCCACAGATACCGCCGCACAGCAGGAAGAAGCTCCGGAAGTGCAGGCGCAGCCCGAAGAAGAGAAAGAAAAAACTGTAACTGCAAAGGAGGCGGAATAATATGTTAGCCATTTATAAGAGAGAGTTGAAATCCTATTTCCGTTCCTTTATCGGATTTTTATTTATCGCAGTTACCCTGTTTTTCCTGGGACTGTATTTCAGCGTTTATAACCTGATGAACGGATACCCCTATTTTGCCTATGTGGTATCCAGCGTTACCTTTTTATTCATGCTGACCGTGCCGATACTGACCATGCGTATTCTGGCGGAGGAAAAAAGGAGTAAGACGGATCAGCTGATCCTGACGGCCCCGGTGTCCGTAGGCGGTATCGTCATGGGAAAATTCCTGGCACTGTTGACCATATTCGCCATTCCCGTAGCAATTATCTGTTTCTACCCGCTGATCATGGCGCAGTACGGCAGTGTTCCTCTGGGAGAGGCGTACCTGTCCATTTTGGCTTATTTCCTCTTCGGAATGACCGCCATTGCCATCGGCCTGTTCCTGTCCTCCCTGACAGAGAGCCAGGTCATCGCGGCAGTACTTACTTTTGTGGTGTTGTTCCTGGGATATATGATGGATTCCATCTGCAACATTATTTCCAGCACAGGTAATCTGCTGACGAAGCTGCTGCGCTGCTTTGATCTGTATACGCCGTTTTCCAATCTGTTAGACGGTACGCTGGATGTATCATCCATCGTATATTATGCATCCGTTACAGCGCTGGTGCTGTTCCTGACGGTACAGTCCATTCAGAAACGCCGTTACAGTATGTCTGTGAAGAACTTAAGTTTCAGCGCTTACAGCACCGGAATGATCGCCGTAGCCGTGGCACTGGTAGTGGTTGTGAACATCATTATGGGTGAGATGCCCTCCAGCTGGACCGCCATCGACATGACCAGTCAGAAGCTGTATTCCCTGACGGATCAGACCATCGAATATGTGAAAAACATGCAGGATGATGTGACCATCTATGTATTGGTAAATCAGGACAATCAGGATACCACACTGGGGCAGACCTTACAGCGGTATGATGACCTGTCCGATCACATTACCGTGGAATATGTGGATCCGACGGTCAACCCCATGTTCTACACCCAGTACACTACCGGCAATATCAGCACCAACAGTCTGATCGTGGTCAGTGACAAGCGCAGTAAGGTCATTAATTACAGCGATGTCTATGAGTCCTCTTACGACTTCGACTATTCGACCTACAGCTACAACACCACGACCACCGGTTACGATGGCGAGGGACAGATCACCAGTGCACTGGACTATGTGTTAAACGACGATATGCCCAAGGTATATATGACTACAGGACACAATGAACTGACCTTAAGCAGTAACTTTACTTCCGCACTGAATAAGGAAAATGTGGATTACGAGACCGTGAACCTGATGGATCTGGATGCCATCCCCGAGGATGCCGCCTACCTGTTCATCAACGGCGCCACCAGCGATTTTTCTTCCGATGACAAGGATAAGGTGATCGATTATCTGAATAATGGTGGAAAAGTCATTCTTGTGACCGGCTATACCGACGAAGAGACACCGAATATTTATGCTATCTTAAGCTATATGAATCTGAGCGTTGCCAAGGGTCTGGTGGTGGAGAACGATTCCAACGGCTACTACAGAAGCCCTTATTATATCCTGCCCACCCAGAGCTCTGACAGCTACACTTCCGGCACCTACGGAAAATACCTGTTCCTGCCGTACTCTCAGGGAATCATTGTTCCGGAGGAAGCAAGCAGCGACGAGACAGCTACCGGTGATATTACCTATGATGTATTCCTGAGCACATCCGACAGTTCTTTTGCAAAGCAGGACATTGGCAATGAACAGGACTTCTCTCAGGGTGAAAATGATGTAAGCGGCCCCTTCGCACTGGGCGTGGAAGCCGTAAAGACGCTGGATGACGGAGATGCTACACTGATTGTGTACGGCTGTGAGCAGATGTTCACGGATGATGCCGATGACGTGGTCAGTGGTGCGAACCGTACCCTGTTTACCAGTACCTTCAGCGGTATGGCGAACCATGAGACTTCCGTATCCATTCCCGTAAAGAGCTATGAAGTCTCCACACTGGTGATCGATTCCGCACAGATCCTGCTGTTGGGGCTGTTAGTTACCGTGATCCTGCCTATCGGCTGCATGATCGCCGGATTCGTGATCTGGTTCCGCAGACGGAAGAGATAAAAGTGCGAAAAATAAATTTTTCACACGCAAATTTGTGCCTGCGGCCCAAACTTTGCAGATAGTTGGAAAAAACAGAGGTATTGATATGAAAAAGAAACAAAGACAGATGATCGGAATGCTGCTGGCACTGGTGGTGCTGGCGGCGGCCTTCCTGGGCATCCGACAGTATAATAAAAATGCGGCCTCCACGAGTTCTGCTACGGAAGATACACAGGAGACGGTACTGGATGTGAACTCCGATGATATTACCAGCTTCAGCTATGTGTATGAAGGCGAGACATATTCCTTTGAAAAAGAAGATGACACCTGGTACTATGCAGACGACCATTCCCTGAATCTGAAACAGGAGCGGATCAAGGCCATGATCCTGAAGGTGGCGCCGCTAAAGGTAAATCAGGTGATTGAAAATGTGACAGATATGTCACAGTATGGACTGGCGAACCCGGAGCGTACGATCCAGTATGAGACCGCGGATCGCAGCGTAATTATCAACGTCGGTAATCTGAACTCCATGACCAGTCAGTACTATATCGCATTTCCTTCTGAAATGACGGTATATGCCGTGACCACCAATGTGGTGACCGGATTTAACTATACGCTGGATGATCTGGTGGAGGAGACCACCGAAGAGACAGAAAGCACCGAGACTGCGGAGACCAATTAGGGATTCTCCCCACGAATGACAATAATGTCGTTTAACTTTAATATCGTATCTTTTTGAGGCAGAATGGACAGATCTTCCCGCAGAATGAGGAAGATCGTGACCTGTTCTGCCTCTTCCATTTCTTCTACGGATTTTCCAGCGTAGCGTCTGTCCACGAAGATCTCGGCAATCTCGTGGATGTCGGCTTCCCGGACGTTGGAGAGACTGTTTTTGCGCTGGTACTGTTCTACAAAACCGGCGCTGATGATACCGGTGGGGATCGCCACGGCGCCGACACCGAGATAAGCGATACAGATCGCCATGATCCGTCCCAGTGTGGTAATAGGATAGATGTCTCCGTAGCCCACGGTGAGCAACGTTGACATACTCCACCAGATGCCGCTGAAAGCATTACGGAATACTTCCGGCTGGGAATCATGCTCCACGCTGTACATGCACAGACTGCTGGCCAGCATCAGAACCAGTACGATGAATACAGAGGAAATGATCTGATTGCGTTTTTCATACAGTACCGTAGTAATGACATTGAAAGAGTCATACCGGGCATTCAGGCGGAACAGATGGAAAATTCTGGCTACCCGTAGCATCCGGAAAATGACCATGCCGGACAGGAAGAAAAAGGGCAGGATCGTCAGCAGATCGATGATTCCATCGAAGGAGATCAGGAACCGCAGCCGGGAGCGTAACTCGCTCTTGTCTGGGTACAGATAATCCGCCGTCCAGATCCGCAGAATATATTCCACGCAGAAGATCAGAATGGTAATGACCTCTATTACATGAAATGTGGGAAACAGAAAGGAAAGCTCGTCAAAGGTCTGCAAAAAGGTCACCAAAATATTGGCGCAGATGACCACAGCGATAAAAATGTCGAAAAGCCGGCTCAAGGGATTGCTCTTATCGCCGATCTGGATGATGTTAAATACTTTTTTCTTCATAAATAATACTCCTGTATAATGGCACATCAATATATTCATCATAGTTACCCCCAAAGGGAAAGTCAAGAAAAGCGGTGGCGGAATCTGTCAACTTAGCGGGAAAAAGTCATATATTATACTAACCCTGAATAAAATGGAAGGATGAAAATATATGGCAAGATTTACGAATCAGGCACAGCTTCGCTACGGTGATGAAGTCACCAATTCCAACATTGCGGTAGGAGAGATCCGGGAGGTGCTGTCGGCCACCAAGACGGCGGTTAGAGAGACTTACGGACAGAGGGATAATGTGACCTATATTATCAGTATTGTGAATTCTGGTCAGACGGCATTTACCGGAGCAACACTGGTGGATGATCTGGGAGAATATGATTTCGGCGAAAGAGAACTGACGCCGTTAACCTATATCCCCGGAACCATTAAGTACTATGTTGACGGTGTATTGCAGCCCACTCCCGCAGTCACGGCAGGCCCGCCCCTCACCGTGAGTGGACTGACCATTCCCGCCCAGGGCAATGCCATTATTGTCTATGAGGCGGAACTGAACTCCTATGCACCTCTGGGAGTAGATGCCACGATCACCAACACGGCCATCATTACCGCCAATGCGGTGACCCCTATTACGGTGCAGGAGACCATTAACGCCGAGGAGCAGCCGCTGCTTACCATCACGAAGTCCGTCAGCCCCGTACCCGTTACGGAAAATGGTACACTGACCTACACGTTTGTGATCCAGAATCTGGGCAATACCGCAGCAACGGAGGAGACCGGTGTGGTAATCACAGATACCTTTAATCCGGTGATTAAGAATTTGACGGCTACCTTTAACGGTACCGCATGGGCAGAAGGCACCGATTATACCTATGATGAGACTACAGGTGTGTTCGCCAGTGTGGCGGGCAGGATCACAGTACCTGCAGCGACGTACACGCAGGATACCACCACGGGGGCCTGGGGAATCAACCCCGGTGTCAGCACGCTGGTGATCTCCGGAACCGTATAGTTCCCGGACAGATAAATAACGTGAGATAACGGACCGCCCTTGCGGAGATTGTGACAGTAGCAATCCCGTAAGGGCGATTTTAATGCACAAACGGGTTTACAATGCGGAGCGTGCTGGTGTATCATCAGTCGTATAAGATTTCGGTAAGATAAAGGAATGAAAAACTTGTCGGGAAAAGAGGAAAACGATGAAATTCGATTATAAAAAGACCATGTATGCCTGCTTCGTGGGATATATCGTGCAAGCCGTTGTGAACAGCTTTGTTCCGCTGTTATTCGTTACCTTTCAGGAGACCTACCAGATTCCACTTGCGCAGATTACGCTTCTGATCACGGTGAATTTCGTGGTACAGCTTCTGGTGGACATGCTGTCTGCGGGCTTCATAGATCGGATCGGCTACCGGGCATCGGTGGTTCTTGCGCATATTTTTGCGGCAGCAGGATTGGCACTTCTGACTATACTGCCGGAAGTATTGCCGGATCCCTTCGTGGGAATCCTGATGGCGGTGTTCGTATATGCTATCGGTGGCGGACTGATCGAGGTACTGATCAGCCCCATTATTGAAGCCTGCCCTACGGACAACAAGGAGTCGGCAATGAGTCTGCTGCATTCCTTCTATTGCTGGGGATGCACCGGTGTAGTGTTGCTTTCTACCGTATTTTTCAGCATTGCCGGAATTGCTCATTGGAAATTACTGACATTGCTATGGACCATTATCCCGATTGCCAATATGCTTCTTTTTACCAAAGTGCCGATCTACAGCCTGCAGGAAGAGGGAGAAAAGGGCATGAATCTGGGAGAACTGTTCCGGGAGAAAATGTTCTGGATCCTGATGTTGATGATGGTCTGCTCCGGAGCCGCCGAGCAGTCGGTGAGCCAGTGGGCCTCCACTTTTGCAGAAAAAGGACTGGGGATTACCAAGAGTGTGGGAGACCTGGTGGGACCGATGTTATTCTCGATCCTGATGGGGCTGTCCCGCCTGCTCTATGGTAAATACGGAGAGAATCTGGATCTGGATCGGTTTATGAAATTCAGCTGCATACTTTGTATTGTATCGTATCTGTGCATCTCTTTTATCCCGGTTCCCATGGTGGAACTGTTAGGCTGTGGACTGTGCGGATTCTCTGTGGGAATCCTGTGGCCGGGTACTTTCAGTAAGGCAGCGGCTGCCCTTAGACGGGGTGGAACACTGTTGTTTGCCATGCTGGCGCTGGCCGGAGACCTGGGCTGCTCCGGCGGCCCGACCCTGGTAGGCTTCGTCTCCAGCGGACTGGGAGATAACCTGAGACTCGGAATCTTCGCAGGAATCATTTTCCCGATCTTGCTATTGGGAAGTCAGATGCTGGGAGGATGCCGGGAGAGATAGGCAAATCGGAAGTTGTCGAGGTGATACAGGTGAAGCGTTGCATTGTAATTACCGATATAGTCGCATAATAAAAAACATTTGGAGGATTATAAAATGACTATATCGGAGAAGAAAATATATCCCCGCACAGGAGATAAAGAAACTGTTTATTTGAAAAGCGTTGTAACAAACCCAAGTATTATTATTGATGAATTTACTATGTATAACGATTTTGTCAATGACCCGCGCGAGTTTGAAAAAAACAACGTATTATATCACTATCCAATTAACCATGATAAGTTGATAATCGGAAAGTTCTGTTCCATTGCTTGTGGTGCAAAATTCTTGTTTAACAGTGCTAACCACACGCAGACTTCGTTTTCTACTTATCCATTTCCTATCTTCTTTGAAGAATGGGACTTGGACATTAAAAATGTTGCAACAGCATGGGACAATAAAGGGGATATTATCATTGGTAACGACGTTTGGATTGGGTATGAAACAGTCATTATGGCTGGTGTTACGATTGGAGATGGGGCAATTATCGGTACTCGTGCGGTAGTGACAAAAGACGTACCGCCTTATACGATTGTCGGTGGAGTTCCAGCCAAACCAATTCACAAACGATTTTCGGATGAAACAATTTCCTTTCTTCTGGAGTTGAAATGGTGGAATTGGTCAATAGAAAAAATTTCACAGAATATAGAGGCAATAAAGAATGGAAGAATAGAAAATTTGAATTAAAATACTGTGGGGGAGATAAACGCTCCCCTGCTAATTCCAGCTTGTCGAGCTGGAAAATCAGAATTTACGGAGGCAAACTATGTATTCCTTGTTATTATTAAATCTGATTATGCCTTTTGTGATGATTTTGGTTGGATATATATTGAAAAGACATCCTGCAACTGACATAAAATCAGGTAATGGATATAGTACACCAACTTCACGAAAATCACAAGAACACTGGAATTATGCACAAAGTATAGCACCAAATAATTTTATCTCTCTTGGCAAGATATTAGGAGTAGTTGAGATTATTGTAAGTATAGGAATGTTCTTTTTGCAGATTTCAGTTAATATTTCCCTTATGGTAGGAATTTGTATAGGAATTGTATTTTTGTTTTATGGCTTTTATAAAACAGAAAAGGGAATAAAGGATAAATTTAATGCATAATAAATTCCAGTTTGTATTCTGAAATGATTTACGGGAGGAAACCTGCTCTATGAATAAAAAATATGGGATTTATATGCACCATTCTATAAGACTGCGATGAAAGCAGACTCTAAAATATATGAGAAGATGTATGTGCGTATTTCCAAAGTAATACGGAATAAAGAAGTTCTGGAGATTGCCACCGGTCCTGGACTCTTTGCGAAGAACATTGCGAGTTCTGCAAAAAGAATGATTGCAACAGACTATTCCGAAGGGATGATTGCTCAGGCAAAAAAGGGGAGATATCCTTCCAACCTTATCTTTGAAGTGGCGGATGCAACCAACCTTCCTTATGAAGACGATTCCTTTGATGTGGTGCTGATTGCGAATGCGCTTCATATTATTCCGGAACCTGAAAGAGCTCTTTCGGAGATCGACAGAGTGCTTAAAGATAAAGGAATTCTTATTGCCCCGACATTTGTTAATCATCAGGGCGGTGCCGTAAGCAGGCTCTGGTCAAAAATGCTTAAGATTGGTGGTGTCCGATTTGAGCATGAATGGAGTAAAAACGATTACGAGGATTTTCTGAAAAAGAATGGCTGGAAGGTAGTAAACAGCAAATCTCTGGGAGCACGAATAACTATGGATTATGTAGAATGTGTGAGAAGCTGAGGGTGATTCCGGGTAGGAGAGGAACAAGCATGATACAAGAATGCGTTTTTTTATACTGATGTGATAAAATAAATACAGCGTAAATGTAATATACCTATATGTTAGCCAAAGCTAACGTTTAACAGGAGGACAATAACCATGATAGAATACACGAACAAATACTGGAAAATGCTTATGCCGCTTATCAAGCGAAGTCTTACAAAGCGCCTTGGAAAGGAAGAAACAGCTGAACTGATAAAAAAAGCGGATACCGTTTACCGGGACATGCTGAATCGCATAGATGACGTCGGAAAGGACAATCCAATGGCTTCGAACATCTACGAGTGCCTGGTTTTCCTGGCGGTATGGAAAGCGTCGGACGGTAAGATTACAGTTGACGGACTGCGGGAAATAACCCGCGAAATAATGAGCACTCCGATCCTGAAAGCTGCCGGACTTTACATAAACGCCAACAAGCCCACCGGCATAAAGCGCATAGGGAAAATGATGACGAACAGTGCAAAATGGATCGACGAACACCCGCAGTACAGAGCGGCTTCATGGGATTTCAACTTTGATCCGGGCAAGCATTCGGAGGGCTTTTACTACCACTTTACGAGATGTCCGCTGAATACGTTCGCGCGCCGGGAGGGATATCTGGAAGTCCTGCCCGTTATGTGCGAAATAGACCTGCTGACTGCCGGGCTTATGCACGCTAAGCTTATCCGCGAGCAGACACTGGCTTCCGGCGGAGAGATGTGCGACTACTGGTTTGTCGGCGACAAAAGTATGGCGGCGAAGTAAACGGAGGTAACGTATATGGTGAAAATCACAGAACTAAAGGGAAAATGGGTAGAGTGCACCGAATGAGAGGTTTTTAGAGGTGACCATTAAGTGATGAGCTGGAAAATATGAATTTTCAGAGGAGATGTGAGATGTGAAAAAAGAAATCAAAACAATAGAGAAAGATGGCTATAACGGCGTATACTGGCCGAATCCGAATGGCAGCAAGTGCGGTATCATCGCCATGCTCGGAGATGATACAAAAGATTTAATGGCAAAGGGCGGCGTTAAATGGCTGCAAAAAAGAGGACTGAATGTACTTACCATGTCTCCGGCAAAGAAGGATTACAGCCACCATAACTATCCGCTCGAACGCTTCGAGAAAGCGATTGCATTTCTTAAAACGATGGGCAATGAAAAAATTGGGATTGTGGGTGCATCAACAACCGGGATGCTTGCGCTTGTCGCGGCGTCTTACTTTCCGGAAATCACGCTGACCATCGCCGTTTCTCCCTCTGATTTTGTGATGGAGGGCTTTTATCAGGACGGAAAGGACGGCGCCCATGAGCGGCCCGGGGATGGGGAGTCCTCCGTTTCGTATCATGGCGAACCGCTCCCGTACCTGCCCTATGCGTACCGGCACCCGGAATACTGGCAGAAGATTTCCGAAGAATCCAAACGGCGCGGGGCAATGGTTGCCAGCCGCGATATGTTTGATGAATCGGAGAAAAAGCATCCTCTGCAGGAAGAAGAAAAAATTAAAGTTGAAAACATAAAAGGCCGCATTCTGCTGATCGGGGCGGAGGATGACGTGCTCTGGGATACCTGCAAATACATTCGCAGAATGGGTGACAGACTGAAAGAAAAGAAGGCGGATAACAGCGTAGTTCTCATGACCTATGAACATGGAACGCATTTTATGTTTCCGCAGACCATGCTCACAGGGATTCTTCCCGTGGGTTCCGGCCTGTTTATCGGTATGTGTTTTCAAGAGGCAAAGCAATATCCGAAAGAATGTAAGCAGGCGCGAATGGATGTTGATGCGCGTGTATCGGAAGAACTGCATCAGTGGATAAATTCGGATCGTTAAATTCCAGTTTGACGAACTGTAAAATCGGAATTTTAAGGAATGATTGTTATGAAAGAAAAAATATTTGAGACGCAATGCGGAGCCATTCATTATTGGATCAACATGGAGCAGGGATCAGAAAAAATAGCCTTAATTTTCCTTCCGGGTTTAACCGCAGACCATCGATTGTTTGAGAAGCAAATAGAGTTTTTCGAGAGGAAATATAATGTTTTGGTGTGGGATGCACCCGGACATGCAAAATCATGGCCTTTCCAATTTGATTTTTCCTTGATGGACAAAGCAAAATGGCTTGATGAAATTTTCTGTCTGGAGAACATTCAAAATCCGGTTATCATTGGACAATCCATGGGCGGTTATGTTGGTCAGGCGTATTCGGAGTTGTTTCCCAACAAGTTGAAAGGATTTGTTTCTATTGATTCTGCACCTTTGCAAAGAAAATATGTGACAGGAATCGAATTGTGGCTACTAAAAAAAATGGAGCCGGTATATCGATATTATCCTTGGAAGTCATTGTTGAAAAGCGGAACAGAGGGAATTGCCACATCTGCGTACGGAAGAAAACTGATGTATGACATGATGATGACCTATGATGGCAACCAAAAAAGATATGCCAAAATAGCAGGTCATGGTTTTAAAATATTAGCAGAAGCAATGGAGGCTGATCTCCCATACAAGATAAACTGTCCGGCACAACTGATATGCGGAGAAGAAGACCATGCAGGTTCTTGTATTCGATATAATAAAGCATGGCATAAAAATACCGGCATTCCATTGGCAGGGATTAAGGATGCAGGGCACAATTCAAATACCGATGCACCTGAAGAAGTGAATTCGTTAATATTGAAATTGATAAATAAAATATGATGAAATGAAAAATCTTTTCAAATAGTTAAAGAAAGGGTAGAGTTCTTTTTGAAAAAATAGGATAATTGAATTTGGTTAAATATGGCTTTTGATTTCAAGAAAGAATACAAGGAATTTTATATGCCGAAGAACAAACCAGAAATAGTAAATGTTCCTATATTGCTGTTAGAGGCAAGGGCAATCCGAATGAAGAAGGTGGAGCATATCAGCAAGCTATTAGTGTACTGTATGCTGTTGCATATACATTGAAAATGAGTTATAAGACGGATTACAGAATAGAAGGATTTTTTGAATATGTTGTGCCTCCGCTTGAAGGATTTTGGTGGCAAGATGATATTGAGGGCGTAGATTATTCAAACAAATCTGCTTTCAACTGGATTTCTGTTATTCGTTTGCCTGATTTTGTTTCTAAGGAGGATTTTGATTGGGCAGTGGAAACAGCAACGAAAAAGAAAAAACTTGATTGCTCGTCAGCAGAGTATCTTACGATTGACGAAGGATTATGTGTTCAAGTTATGCACTTAGGCTCTTTCGATGATGAGCCAGCAACTGTTGCATTTATGGATGTTTATTTAGAGCAGAATGGATATGTTAATGATATGAATAAGGATAGGTTGCACCACGAGATTTATATGTCTGATGCAAGAAAGGTTGCACCAGAGAAATGGAAAACCGTCATAAGACACCCGATTAAAAAGGCGTAAAAATTTTAGTTTATGGAGCTGAATAAATCGAAAGTTATTGCCCGGAGAGGATTTCAAATCCACTCGGGGCATTTTTGTGGATATAATAAGTACACCATGTAATAAAAAGGGGCAGAATACATATAATAAAATTAGAAAAGCGGGGCAAAATATCACAAATTATATTGAAAAAACGGGGCAAAAGAGATATTGTTAAGAAAGGAGGATGAAATTCATGTATAGAAAAGACTCGCTTATCATAGAAGAATGGCTGAAAAGTTCCGGCAAGGCATTACTGGTGACGGGAGCCAGACAAATCGGAAAGACCTGGCTCATAAGAGAAGAAATTGCTAAAAGCGAATATAGCAAGTTTGAAGTTAATTTTATAGATCAGCCGGACCTTGTTGATTATCTCAATGTAAAAATGAGTGCAGAAGAGTTTCTGGTGAAACTGAAAATGATTATGCCGGAAGATTGTAAGCCGCAGGAAACCATTGTTTTTTTTGATGAGATACAGAAGTGCCCGGAAATCGTGACAAAGATAAAATTCCTTGTAGAAGAAGGAAGTTTCAAATATGTAATGAGTGGCTCCTTATTGGGGGTGGAACTCAGGGGAATCGCATCGGTTCCGGTGGGATATTTAACGGTCTTAAGAATGTATCCCATGGATTTTGAAGAATTTATGATAGCGAATAATGTGTCCAGGATGACACTGGAAATGTTGAAGGAAAAATTTGAAACATGCCAGCCTGTGGATGAATTCATACATCAGAAACTTTTGGCAATGTTTTTTATCTATCTTATTGTCGGTGGCATGCCGGATGCGGTAAAAACCTATATAGCTACAAAAGATATCCGGGAAGTGGATAAAGTACAACGGGATATCGTTATGTTGTACAAGGAGGACTTTTCGCAATATGAGAGCGAAGATAAGAAGCTGAAACTGATATCCATTTACGATATCATTCCGGCAGAATTAAACAAACAGAATAAAAAATTTGTGTTTACGATGCTGGATAAAGAGTTGAAGTTTGACAGATATGAAAACAGCTTTTTATGGCTGAAAGATGCCGGAGCTGCGTTGCCGGTATACAACGTAGAGGCGCCCATCATTCCTCTCAAAGCAAGCAAGAGCAGTAATGTATTCCGGCTCTTTTCCAATGACACCGGATTGCTTACCAGCGCTTATCCGGCAGAAACGAAAATAGAACTGATCAATAAGAACAGCGAAGTAAATAACGGTGCTCACTTTGAAAATGCTGTGGCACAGCAGTTAACAGCCAATGGTCTGGAACCCTATTTTTGTAAAAAGAAAAATATAGGGGAACTGGATGTTCTGGTCGAGATAGGCGGAAAAGTTGTTCCCATAGAGGTGAAATCCGGAAAAAGCTACAAAGCACACAAAGCGCTGGATAATTTTATGAAAATTCCTGATTATCATATTGAGAAAGCATATGTTTTATCGGTAGCAAATGTGGAACAGGAAGGGGCCGTAGTATATTTGCCAATCTATATGTGCTATCTTTTGAAAGAACGGAAAATCGGAAAGTTAATATTGGATCTGGATATGGAAGGATTATAAAAACCGGAAGAAGTGATAAAATGAGAAATCGGAATTTGACAAGGAGGTAAAACAATGGAACATACGATGTCGGATTTTTTGCAGTTGTTGCATTTTATGCTTGAGTAAGGAGATTTTCATGAGTGACGATATAAGAATAACTATAGCTTTAATTTGTGGTGCTGTTATTTTTGCTAGGCTATTTTTCTTTGTTTTTCTTAAAGGCAAAACAAAGGGAAATCAGCTAATGGCAAAAGCAAGACAAAGTGGATGTATAACCACAGGTAGGGTTGTAAAGAACGATTATAGAAGATTTACAGGTCCTGAGGGACGATACAGAAGTGAGATCGTAACCTACGAGTATTTTGTGGACGGAAAAAGATTTGAGAAGAAAATCACATATACTGACACAGGAATTGTTGTTAATTATCCTAATCAGGTAGAAATTTTTTATGACAAAAACAATCCCTCAAAGTCGTTTGCAGATGTTGAATTAGGGCAGAACAAACAAAAGCAAACAGGATGTTATATGTCAATTGTAATTCCGATTATTGTAATCATATTAATATATAATTTATTGAAATTAGTATAAGAGAGGTCATTGATATGCAGTGGATAAAGAAAGAATGGGTACATAAAAATGAGCGAAGAAATTAGAAGTGCTATCGCTTTGATAGCTGGTGCATTAGTTTTGGCTGTATGTTATATAAAGATTTTTCTGAAAGGTCGTTCCTTTAATCAAAAGTTTATGGAAAAAGCAAAAAAGCAGGGGTGTTATACAACGGCTACGCTTATAGATAATAAGCTTAGATTAGGAAACGATGAATCTGGAAACGCAAACTTTAAAAATGATAGGATGAAATGCACCTATGAGTATAAAGTTAATGGTATTTCATATAAAAAGAAAATTACGTTTCAGTCACCAGGTATGGTAGCTGTAAAGTTTCCTTATACAATAACGGTTTATTATGATTCGAATAACCCTTCTAAGAGCGTTTGCAAGGAAGAAGCAAGTCAAGGATCACAGCGGACAGCTGGTTGTTTGGGAACAATAGCTTTTGCAGCTATCACATTTATTGTTATTTATAATCTGTTGAAATTAGTATAAGAGAGGTCATTGGTAATCCGTGTTATTGCCGGTATTGCAAATAATATTAATCAGGCAGTAAAGCTTGGTAATTCACAGGGAAAGTTATATTACAGTGATATTGATAAACTACAGAGCAGTCTGGATGATGTAAAGAATGTGCAGGATAGAAAAACCGGAATTTAAATGGGAGGTTATAATGAATTCTAAAATTGCTAATGATATAAATATTCTTGGAAAATTTTGTGGAACAAGGGACATAAATGAATTGAGCCAAGAAAAATTGCTCGAATGTTATGAGATTCGTCAGGCAGATGTAATGGTTTTATTTGGAGGAAGTATACTTGCCGGAGGGGATGTTTTGGCAGAAGCAATAAAAAATAATATTGCAAAGAAATACATTATCGTTGGTGGTGCCGGGCATACAACCGAAACATTGCGTCAGATAATCCATCAGGAATACCCTGAAATTGAAACAAAAGATTTACCCGAAGCGGAAATCTTTCAAAGATATCTTAAAACTGTGTACGGATGTAAGGCAGATTATCTTGAAACGCAGTCTACAAATTGCGGAAATAATATAACATATCTTCTGGATTTATTGCGAGAGGAAAATATCGGATTCAAAAATATTATTTTGAGTCAAGATGCATCTATGCAAAGACGTATGACTGCGGGATTAAAAAAATATGTACAAGGAGACATTGCAATTATCAATTATGCTACATATACGGTAAATGTGTTGAGTACTGGTGAAAAATTGTGTTACGAAAAAGAGATTCATGGAATGTGGACGATAGAGAGATATGTTAACTTGCTTATGGGAGAAATTCCAAGGCTTACAGATGATGAGAATGGCTATGGCCCTAATGGAAAAAATTTCATTGCTCACGTTGATATTCCCGAAACAGTGAAGATTGCTTTTGAAGAATTGAAGTCCGTATATGGAGATAAAACCAGAGAAGCCAACCCATTATATTCTTCAAAGTGACAACTCCCAGTTTAACAAATCGGAAATGGGGATGCCATATCCCCATTAACAACCCAAGACTGTATATAATATTCCAGACCGGCGCCACGACTGCCAGCGCGGCTGTGCCCTCCGGTCCGTGGTATTGACCGACCATTGCGGTGTCCACAATAGAATAGACCGACGTGATCATGGCACTGCCGAATGCCGCTGACAGATATTTGAAGTCCATGCGCCATGCACCCATGAGCAAATCTCTGCGAGACTTGCTGCGCCGAGTACATTCATAGCCCTGCGGGCTTACTCGGCTTGTAGCTTAGCCAAAGTATCTCTTCAGCAATCCCTCGAATGCCTTACCATGTCTTGCCTCGTCACGAGCCATCTCATGAACGGTATCATGGATTGCATCCAGGTTCAGAGCCTTGGCTCTCTTAGCCAGGTCGAACTTACCTGCGGTAGCGCCGTTCTCGGCATCGACTCTCATTTCCAGATTCTTCTTGGTGGAATCGGTAACGACTTCACCTAACAGCTCTGCGAACTTTGCAGCGTGCTCAGCTTCTTCATAAGCTGCCTTCTCCCAGTACAGGCCGATCTCGGGATAGCCTTCTCTGTGAGCAACTCTAGCCATTGCCAGATACATACCAACCTCGGAGCACTCGCCCTCGAAGTTCGCACGCAGATCTGCGATGATATCTTCGGGAGCACCCTGTGCAACACCTACTACATGCTCAGCAGCCCAGGTCTTCTCGCCTGCCTGCAGGGTGAACTTGGAAGCGGGAGCGTGACAGATGGGGCACTCTGCGGGAGCCGCATCACCTTCATAAACATAACCACATACCTGACATACATACTTTGCCATAATTTTTTTCTCCTTTTCTCTAATGAAATGTTTTGTTTTAGTTTTCTCTTTTTGCGTGTGCTTTATCAGCACAAATATATTATGGAACGAAGCCTGTTTTCATTCAGAAAACTTGGACTCCGCAGCAACCCTGGTACAGGCGGGACAAGAGCCGTAGAAATACGTAACATGTCCCCGGATCTTGCCATCGAATCGTTCTCCGGCCGTCTCCATGATGGAATCAATACTATCCATATCCAGATCGATGACGCTACCACATTCGGTGCACACGAAATGATAATGTTCGGAAGTATCTGCATCGAAATGATCTACACCGTCGCCGACCCGAAGTCGTAAGATCTCACCCATGTCTGACAGAAGTGTCAGATTGCGGTAGACAGTGCCGAGACTTAAGTTCGGATCCTGCTGCTTCAGATTGGAATAGATCACATCTGCGGTAGGATGATCCTTACGTCCCATGAGAAAGGTTTTGATCATTTCCCGTTGTCTGCTTCTTTTCAGTGCCATGCGTACCTCCTTTCTTGATAATAGTAATGATTACTGTTTCTTATAAGCCTATTATACATGATCTGAGAATAATGTCAACAGGAAAATGAAAAAGTTTTTTATAATTTTTTTAGGATATTCCCGCTTCCTTTATACACAGAAGATGTACTTTTATGCTATAATGAGCGCAAGTGAATCACACGCAAATCTGTGCCTGCGCAGTGTACGGAAGTACACGGCACGAAAGTGCCTGAAAGTTTGCAGGTCACTGAAAGGCAAGAGTAATATGAAATTTAAGACAAGACTTCGGGTAACATTTATAAGTATTATTTTACTTCCGCTGTTGCTGACGATCATGGCGTTTGTGATGATCGCTATTTACCTGATGAATTTCTCACAGGGACTCAGCCTGACGGACATCGACTATTCCATGATGTCGGAGAATTTCAAGGAATTCACCAACACCACGGATCAGGCTTACTATGTCCTGTTGGATCAGGTGAAGGAGGACAGCAGCAAGCTGGAGGACAAGGAATATCTGGAGCATGTAAATGCGGAGGTATCCCGGAAGTCTACTTATATTATAGTAAGAAAAGGTGACCAGCTTTATTATGCGGGCAATGAGGATGCCGCACAGAAGATTTTTGAAAAGCTGCCGGCTTACGGTGACGATAAACTGTCGGATGACAGCGGTTACTTCTATAATGAACTGGAAAAATATGTAAAACAGATTGATTTTACCTTCCGGGACGGAACACCGGGCAGTGTATTTATTGTCACGAAAGTCAACTCCCTGATTTCCAGACATCTGCTGATCGACATGTTCGTTGCCATTATTGTGATCCTGATCTTTACCAGTCTGATGCTGACTCAGTGGATCCACAAAGGCGTGTTTGAACCCATTAACGAATTGAATGTGGCGATGCGTAAGATCAAGGAAGGAAATTTTGATTATGTGTTGGAGACGGATGCCAAGGGTGAGATCGGTGATCTCTACCGCAATTACGAGGACATGCGTCTGCGCCTGAAGGAATCCACGGAAGAGAACATTCAGCATGAGAAACAGAACAAAGAACTGGTCAGCAATATATCCCATGATCTGAAGACTCCTATTACGGCCATCAAGGGCTATGTGGAGGGAATCATGGACGGTGTGGCAGACACGCCGGAGAAGATGGACAAATACATCAAGACCATCTACAACAAAGCCATCGACATGGACCGGCTGATCAACGAACTGACCACGTATTCCGGCATTGACAATAACCGCATTCCTTACAATTTTCACCGGATCAACGTGTCGGATTATTTCGGAGACTGTGTGGAAGAGGTCGGACTGGATCTGGAACAGCGGGGCATCAAGCTGAACTATTCGAATTTGGTGTCTCCCGATACCGTGGTCATTGCGGATCCGGAGCAGATGAAGAAGGTCATCAATAATATTATCAGCAACAGCGTAAAATATATGGACAAGCCCAACGGGCATATTGATATCCGCATTCTCGATGAAGTGGATTCCATCCGGGTAGAGATCGAGGACAACGGAAAAGGAATTGCCCAGAAGGATCTGCAAAAGATCTTCGAGCGTTTCTACCGCACGGATGCCTCCCGCAACTCCGCCCAGGGCGGCAGCGGCATCGGACTTTCCATTGTCAAGAAGATCATCGAGGATCACGGCGGCTATGTATGGGCCACGGCCAAAGAGGGCGAAGGAACCTGTATGCATTTTGTCCTGAGAAAATACATTGAATTGCAGCCCGGAAAATAAATTTGTAAAAGCGTAACAGGAAGATAGATTGGAGGAAAACCATGAGTAAGATTTTGATTATTGAAGATGAAGTGGCGATTGCAGATCTGGAGAAGGATTATCTGGAACTCAGTGATTTCAAGGTAGACATCTGCAATACCGGTGACGAGGGACTGAAGACCGCATTGGCAGGAGATTATGACCTGATCATTCTGGACCTGATGCTGCCCGGCATGGATGGTTTTGAAGTATGTAAGAAGATCCGTGAGGAGAAAAATATCCCGATTCTCATGGTATCCGCGAAGAAGGACGATATTGATAAGATCCGTGGATTAGGTCTGGGTGCGGATGATTATATGACCAAGCCGTTCAGCCCCAGCGAACTGGTAGCCCGTGTGAAAGCGCATATGGCGCGTTATGAGAGACTGGTAGGCACGAACCAGAAGCAGCAGAATGATATCGTGGAGATCCGTGGTATCCGTATTGACAAGACCGCAAGACGTGTCTATATAGATGGTGTGGAGAAGACTTTTACCACCAAGGAATTCGATCTGCTGACCTTCCTTGCGGAGCATCCGAACCACGTATTTACCAAGGAAGAACTGTTCCGTGAGATCTGGGATATGGACTCCATCGGTGATATTGCCACCGTTACCGTGCATATCAAGAAGATTCGTGAGAAGATTGAAAAAGATACCGCGAAGCCTCAGTATATTGAGACCATCTGGGGTGTCGGCTATCGATTCAAGGTATAAACCTCTGAAAACAACAGATATTGTTATAGAATAAACAGGCGAAACAAGAGTCCCTGTTACGGATACAGAAGAAACGGTTCCGGACAGGGGCTTTTTTCATGAAAATGTGGTAACTATTCAGAGCCATGCAAATTTAGACATAATGCCATGCTTGCATGAGCAATTATGGCTAAATTTATATGGCGAAGTAACCACATGAGCAAAAGGAAAGCTGCATCGCAGCGATTTTGCGAATGGGGTGCTGAATAGTTACAAAATGTGTTATAATCATACCATTGCGGACATGTTCCACAACTTTGTGCCTGCGACACCAGGGGTGCAGGCAGTAAGAAAGACAGGATATCCTTATGAACAGAAAAAAACTGATACAGCTGTCCACCACACAGAAGATCATGTTGAGTTTCTTTTGTGCTATCTTGGTGGGGAGCATCCTGCTGGCATTGCCCATAAGCTCTGCCACCGGAAAAGCGGTTCCCTATATCGACGCTTTATTTACGGCCACCACATCCATCTGCGTGACCGGTCTGGTGACAGTGCCGACGTATTCCGCCTGGAGCATCTGGGGGCAGATCGTGATTCTGATCCTCATTCAGTTGGGAGGCCTGGGGATCATCACCGTGATGTACGGTGTTATGATGGGACTGCACAGAAAACTGGGCATCGGCAACCGGAGGTTGCTGCAGGATGCGTTTAATCTGAACAATATTTCCGGCATCGTGAAATTCCTCCGCAAGGTCCTCATAGGAACGCTGGTGGTGGAGGGCACAGGAGCACTTCTGTATATGACGGTATTTGTACCGGAATACGGTCTGCGGGGTATCTGGATCTCAATTTTCAATGCTGTTTCGGCCTTCTGTAATGCGGGAATGGACATTATGTCCGAGGACAGCCTGTGCGGTTATGTATTCCAGCCCATGGTCAACCTGGTGACGATATTGCTGATCGTACTGGGAGGACTGGGGTATATCGTCTGGTGGGATGTGTTGCGGGTACTGAAAAATATCCGGACACAGAAGTTCAAATGTTTCCGGCAGCTGACCCTTCACAGCAAGATTGCACTGACGATGACCGGACTGCTCATTGCTCTGGGGGCAGCGGCATTTTATATTTTTGAATACCATAATCCGCTGACGATGCAGAACTATACGGTGGGACAACGGATCTGGGCATCCCTGTTCCAGTCTGTCACCACCCGTACCGCTGGATTTGCCACGATCCCTCAGCAGGATCTGACCAATACTTCGGCTATCATTTCGGTATTGCTGATGTTGATCGGCGGATCTCCCGTGGGAACGGCGGGTGGTATTAAGACCGTTACCGTTGCGGTATTGCTGGTGTCCATGTTTGCCACCATTGGCAACAAGGAGGACGCGGAACTTTTCGGGAGAAATATTCCGAAACAGGCAGTAAATAAATCCGTGGCGGTCGTGGGCATGTTTTTCCTCATTGCCTCCCTGTCCACGATCCTGCTGTCGGCAGTGACGAATGCGGATGTCATCGACATTGTCTATGAGACGGTTAGCGCCACCGCGACTGTGGGACTGACAAGAAATCTGACGTCCACGCTGAATCTGTGGGGCAAGGCTATCATTATCGTGACCATGTATCTGGGAAGAGTCGGCCCCATTTCTCTGGTCATTGCGTTCAGTACACAGAAAAAGAACAAAAATATCGTGAAGAATCCGACGGAAGAGATCAGTGTCGGCTAAAAATGTCTCAAATAAGAGGAAGGAAAAGATTATGGGTATCAATCAGACTTATGCGGTCTTCGGACTGGGAAGATACGGAAGAAGTGTGGCAAAGGAACTGGTGGAAAACGGCGCCGAAGTGCTGGCCATGGACAATAGAGAGGCGGTAGTTAACGCGGCCATCGCGGAGATCCCCTATTGCAAATGTGCGGACGTCACGGATCCCGAGGCATTAAGGCAGATCGGTATTGCCAATATTGATGTGGCCATCGTGACCATGGCGAATCATCTGGAAGCCAGTGTCATGGCGACGATGCTGTGCAAGGAACTGGGCGTGAAGACGGTGATCGCGAAGTGCGGCAGTGAGATGAACTGCAGAATCCTCACGAAAGTAGGAGCAGACCGCGTGGTATTCCCGGAGAGTGAATCCGGGATCCATCTGGCGAAGAATCTGTTAAGTTCCGGATTTATGGACATTATCGAACTGTCCCAGGATGTGTCCATGGTGGAGCTGGAGGTCAAACAGCAGTGGATCGGCAAGAACCTGATCGAACTGAATCTCCGCAGAAAATATTCCGTAAATGTGGTGGCAATCGTTCAGGGGAAAAATGTGGATACCAATATCGACCCGGAGATGCCTCTGACGAGGGACATGCGGCTGATCGTCATTGCCAATCGGGCGAAACTGAATAAATTGAAATAAAATAGTTGTGAGTCATACAAAAATAGAGTGAAACATCTGTCCTGGCGTTTGTGCACAAGACAGGATGCTTCACTCTATTTTTATACGGCGGCAGATGGTCTGCTCTAAACCGGCGATCAGTTATCTGCCCGGAAGGTCTTTTCGTTGAAGGCTCCCTGCTGCTTGGCAACAATGGTGGTACATACTGCATCACCGGTGATATTCACGGCGGTACGCAGCATATCCAGAATACGGTCGATACCCATGATCAGAGCAATACCTTCGGTGGGAAGGCCCACGGAGGTCAGCACCATGGACAGGGTGACCAGACCGACACTGGGAACACCGGCAGTACCGATGGATGCGATCGTTGCGGTGGCAATGACCGTCGCGATGGCAGCAGGCGTCAGGGGAATGCCGTAAGCCTGTGCTATGAAGACGACGGCTACGCCCTGCATGATGGAAGTACCGTCCATATTGATGGTGGCACCCAGCGGGATCGTAAAGGACGAGATCTGCTTGGAGACACCGATCTTTTTATACAGGGTGTCGATGGACAGCGGAATCGTCGCATTACTGGTGGAGGTGGAGAAGGCAAAGGTCATGACCGGGAAGAACTTCTTAATGAACTTAAAAGGATTCAACCGGGTGAACACGAACAGCATGACCTGATATACCACGAAACACTGTACAGCCAGCGCCAGAATAACGCTTCCCATATATTTCAGCATGGGAACGAAAGCGTCGAAGCCGATCCCTGCGAAGGTCTTGGCAATCAGACAGAAGACACCGACAGGGGCGGCCTTCATGACAGCAATCGTCATTTCCATCATAATGTCATTGAACTGGCTGAAAAAGTTCGCCACGGTGGAGACCCGGTTGCCCATGGCAGCCAGCAGGATGCCGACAAACAGGGCAAAGAAGATGATCGGCAGCATATCTCCGGTGGACAGGGAAGTAAAAATATTTTTCGGAATGATATTCAGTAAAGTCTCCGCAAAGTCTACCTGTGTGGTGGCAACTTCGGCGGCATCTTCCGGCAGTGCGATATTCAGGCCCACACCGGGATTGATCAGGCTGGCAACACCCAGCGCCACGCAGATCGCCAGAGCGGTGGTGCAGAGATAGAACAGGATCGTCTTCACACCGACGGTTCCCAGGGTCTTGGTATCACCGATGGCCATGGCACCGCAGACCAGGGAGCAGAACACCAGAGGAACTACCAGCATCTGCATCAGGCGGATAAAGCCATTTCCCAGTACATAGAGAATACCGTTGATCAGAATCGTATCTCTAAAGTACCCTTCCGGCATATAATAATGGATCAGCACACCGCATACCGCACCGGTCAGAAGGGCGATAAAAATTTTGGTGGACAAACCCAGTTTCTTTTTTTCTGTTTTCTTTTCGGGCTCGTGTTTTTCCACTATTCCAATCCTCCAGTCTCTTTCATGTAGGCGTCCAGCGTTTCTTTCCAGTCGTCGGGTTCATCGATGTCGTTGATACGCAGCATCATGTTATCCAGCACGGAGTATTTCTCCGGAGCACCTGCCTTTACCGTGACGGTAAGCTGGTCCTCTTTTCCGGCGAGGCGCAGGATCTCCTTCGCGAATTCCAGACGGGTGCAGGAACCGCCGCTGCATACGGCATGGTAGATGCCGTAATGGTCGTTGTCGATGAAAAATTTTACCACCCGGGCAAGTTCTGCGGCAGAGGTGGGAACGGCGCGGTCATTGTTCCACAATTCCATGGAGGAGACATTGGGGTCTGCGGCAGCCTCCAGCACATCATTGAGGAAATCCTTGCCGATGCCATAGATCCAGGAACTGCGGATAATGACATACCGGGTCATCAGCTGGATGACGAATTTCTCTCCGGCATATTTGGATTTCGCAAACAGCCCCACGGGATTTACATCATCGAACTCATTATAGGGTGTGTCAGATGCGCTGGAAAATACATCATCCGTGGAGATCTGGATGAGCTTTGCCTGAATGCTCTCCGCAGACTGCGCCAGATTTCTCGCTCCTACGGCGTTTACCTTGTAAGCCATATCTGTCTCCGACTGCGCGGCACCGGCGGAAGGATGATATCCTGCACAGTTGATGACGACATCGGGACGATTGCGGTGCATGAACAGGGAAACTGCATGTTCATCCGTGATATCCAGCTCATCCTTATCGGTCTCGTATAATTCATATTCCATCATGTCTAACAACCTGATCAACGCATGCCCCATGTGACCGAGGGAACCGACGATCCATATTTTTTTCATTGTAATATAACCTCCTGCAATTTGTGTGTAACTGAGAACAGTATAACAAGTATATCATAGGAAAGATTCCAGGGAGAAGAGAAAATTAAAAAGTGAGAGAAATTCCATAAAAATTGATATTAACAGGGAGAAAAGGATCACTGATAGGGCAGCTGCTTACGATATTGCAACGGAGACATCTGATATGTCCTATGAAAGCAGCGGATAAAATGACTTACATTGGGGAAGCCGGACTGCAGGGCAACCTCTGTAACCGGCAGAGAGGTGCTCTCTAACAGATGGCAGGCATGGGTCAGTCTCAGATGCATCAGGTATTGCGTCAGAGTCAGATGAAAATGCTGCTTAAAATAGCGGGACAAATATTTTTCGGATAAATGAAATTGCTCTGCCAGGGTTTCCAACCGAAGAGGTTCCGTATAGTTATACTGCAGATAAGTCAGTATCTCACGCTGCATCGGATCATTCCTTTTGGAACCCATAGGGTTAATGGTTCCGAAGGAAGCAATTTTTTGTATAAGTGACAACAATAAAATACGTAATTGGAAATGTCCGCTCAATGTATTTGGAAGCTGTCTGACAGACAGGATCTCACGGATGAGAGAAATGATGTCAGGACAGTTTTTTTCGTGGGAAAGATTATGCTGCAAAAGCAATTCATGGTTACGCAAGGGAAGGAGAAACTCCGTTTCCAACAGATCGTCCGTCTGAAAGGAAATAAATTCCAGTGGAAACAACAGGGTATGATAGTCTACGCCCGGAATTGCGGAACCCATAAAATGAAGCTCACCGGGATTCACAAAGAATACGGAGCCGCCGACCGCTTCGTATTCTTCTCCTTCAATGATGATCTTAAGAGAGCCGGAACGGACATATATGATCTCGACCTCCGGATGCCAGTGGACAGGAATCTGAAAAAAAGCAGGCATATCATGCAGGTGATAACAGCTGAAAGGAAATTCTTTTGTTCCGTGAATGCGTTCTTCTCTTAATTCAGGGTACATAGGCAGGCCTTTCTGTGAAGTATATTATGGTCAGATTACTATAAAAGTAGAAATAAGTCAATTTTCTGTGGTAAAAATGCAAGCTTTAGGAAAGATAAAGTAGTAATATGTAAAAACTAAGGGGACTATTCTGAATAGTTACAAAATGAAAATGTAAATTTATAGGAACCGCAGAAAGGATATAAAACATACGATGGAAGGACAGAATAAGTCATTATTTCAATTATTTGTTCCACTGTGTCTGGAGACGATCTTTTACATGTTGTCCGGAATGGTGGATACCTTAATGCTTTCTTCTGTGGGAGATCAGGCAGTCGGAGCAGTCGGAACAGCAAATACTTATATTGGTGTATTTATTATTATGTATTCGGTAGTTTCTATGGGAATGCTGGCTGTGATGACACAGAATATCGGTGCGGGCAGACCGGGGGTCGCCTGTCAGGCAAAGACTCTGGGATTATGGTTTAATGGAATCCTGGGTGTTGTGATGTCTGTGTTTTTGTTTTTCTGTTCCGATGGGATTCTGTATGTGGTAGGTATTGCACCGGCATTGAAGGAGCCTGCCGTACAATATCTGCGGATCGTAGGAGGCGGAAGCATATTGAACGCAATGATTCCCATACTGGCAGGATATCTGCGTGCGTTTGGATATACGAAACAGCCCCTGATCGCAACTGTGACAGGTAATATTCTGAACTTTATATTAAATGCCGTGTTTCTGTTTCGTTTCCACCTCGGCGTGCAGGGGGTTGCATCCGCAACAGTGATCTCTAAAGTAGTGAATCTGATATTGATAGTGATCTTTGTACGGCGGCTGATCCCTGCAAAAAAATATTCGGAGAGGGTAAATTCCGGAGAGATTTTGCGGCAGATCATCCGGATCGGATTACCTTCCGCTTTGGAGAATATTATTTATAATGTAGCAATGACACTGGTGATCCGTTTCCTGAACCAGATGGATGCGGAGGGAATCAATGTGGCTGCCCGCTCCTATACGGCGCAGATCACGAATTTATCCTTTTGTGTGGGAAACGCGCTTGCCCAGGCGAATGCCATTATGACCGGATGGTACATGGGTGCGGGAAAATATGAAATATGTGATAAGCAGACTAAAAAATCTGCGGCGATCGGAGCGGTACTGGCGATGGGAACAGAATTTCTGTTTGCAGTCAGTGCCCCGGTCCTGATCTCTTTTTTCACGCAGGATAAGAGTATGGTAGAACTAGTGCAGAAGCTGATGTTTATTGATATTGCCCTGGAAGCCGGACGAGTAACAAATCTGGTATACGGAAATGCACTGAAAACCAGTGGAGATGCTGTATTTCCGGTGATTCTCGGAGCTGTTTTCATGTTTTTGTGCGCAGCGGGGGGGACGTATCTGCTGGGGATACAGCTGCATTTTGCAGTAGTAGGTGCTTATATCGGCCTGACAGCAGATGAATGCTGCCGTGCGGTCGGCATGCTGCTGCGCTGGCGGAGCGGAGCATGGAAGAACAAAGGATTGATCGAAGATTGATGAAAGTGTAATAACGGAATGTAGCTTTTTTATCTGCCCAAACGTATTATAAGTATAAGGTTTGGAACGAAAGTTTCGTCAGGAAGATACAGGAGAGGGAAGATGGAGAGAAAGACGACAGAGGAAGTGGGAAGCGTCAGCTTCCGTGAGAGGACCGGGGAGAACCGGATCGATTACAGGGATTCTGTATTTCCGGTTCCACAGGAAGAATAGCGGACTATTCTTCCATACCTGCGGCGAGGTTCATTTTATTTTTAAAGAAATGATTAAACACGGCAATGCATCTGCCGACACCCAGGACTGACAGTACGGTACCCAGTCCCACGCCTACCAGATGTCCGGCGAAGAGCAGGAGGATCAGCTGTAGCCCCAGTTTATTTTCCGGGGCGGGGATCCAGGCGGAGAACAGATTCATAAAGCGGGTAAAGATAAGGCTCAAGGGCAGCTGTAACAGATCCATCAGCAGAATCAAAGGCAGGGATCTGTGTACAGCGGGCTCCAGGGCCTTATCTGTCGTTTTGCGCTGGCGGAGATTCCGAGTGGTGTGCAGAATAAGCTGGATCAGTACGAAGACCGCATACAATGCAAAGGTGGTATTTCCAAAATTGAAATGCCAGATGGTAGAGATGCTGTAAGCTACAGAGATGATCGGGGAAACCCCTAGTCCGGATTTTGTATTTAGAATGATTCCGAGGGCGAGGACGAGAAGTCCCGAGATGTAAAAAACAATTCTTAAAACAGTAGATTTTCTTGTTGCATTCAATGTATTCTCTCACTTTCCGCATTCCATCATAGCACATATTTTTTTCTATGGTAAATAAAAATATTGACAAGTGGAGAAAATGTGTTATAGTTCTAAATGCAAATGAGTTGCATTTGCATTTAGAACAAATATGTGATTATATGTTCATCTGAGGTAATTATGCAGAGCCAATGGGCGAAGCAATCGCAGGAACAGATAACATGCAAACATGCTATGCAAGGCATTCAGGAAAACTCGCTGAGGCGGTTTTGCGATTGTGGTTCGGAATAGTTACTATTTGATAATGTTGATAATGATAAGTTGTTAAGGAAATACGGAAAGGGAAAGATCATGTTGGATGTAATTTTAGATACTTTAATAGACAGTATAAAGCTGGTGCCGTTTTTGTTCCTGACCTATCTGGCCATGGAATATCTGGAGCACAAGGCGGGAGAGAAGACCACTCATATGGTGCGAAAGGCCGGAAAACTGGGACCGTTGATCGGCGGTGTGGCAGGTGTGCTGCCCCAGTGCGGATTCTCGGCAGCGGCATCCAATCTGTATGCGGGCCGGGTGATTACGCTGGGAACGCTGATTGCTATTTATCTGTCCACCTCCGATGAGATGCTGCCGATTCTGATTTCCGAAAAGATGGATATCCGATTCGTTTTGGGCGTGCTGGCGGCAAAAGCGGTGATCGGCGCGGTTGCAGGATTTTTGATCGATCTGCTGATCCGGGAACAGAAGATACATCATGACCATACGGAACACGGGCATAAGCATGGACATTCTGCCCATGGCGCACATGAACAGGAAGCAGAAGAGATCGATCACGGCCACGAGGGTCATAATCATGATCATCATGACCATGAGGAAGAAGATCACGCTGAGCAGGAGCACATCCATGAGATCTGCGAGCATGACCATTGTCATTGCGAAGAGGACGGCATTTTCCTGTCTGCGGTAAAACATACGTTGCAGATCACCTTTTTCATTATCATTATTGGATTTGTGTTGAACGTGGCACTGCATTTTGTAGGTGAGGATGTTCTGGCGAACCTGATCCTGAACCGTCCGGTACTGGGACCTGTGCTGGCAGGTCTGGTAGGCCTGATCCCGAACTGCGCCGCATCTGTCACCGTAACACAACTGTACATCAGCGGCGTGATCAGCCTGGGAGCCATGATGTCCGGATTGCTGGTAGGCGCCGGAGTAGGTCTGTTAGTGTTGTTCCGTGTGAACCCGGATAAGAAGGAAAATCTGAAAATCGTGGGAATTTTATATGTGATTGGCGTTTTGGTTGGAATTGTGATAAACTGGCTGTAGGCACGAGCAACACGAAGTGTTTCGAGGTGGGAAGCATTGCGAAGTCCCCCAAACCGCAGGATAACTCTTTGCCTGCTTGCAGGCAGAATTGATAGCTTCGATTTTGATAGGGCGACGCCCCGTCCAGTGAGGGAACACAGGGCGTTACCGAGCTGAGCAACCCAGCGTCCGCAAGATCGTGATATAAAAGGACTGATATCTATGGAAGAACATAAATGCGAGCACAGTGACATTTCTTATCCTAAGGGACTGAAATGGACCAAACAGAGAAAATGCGTGTATCAGGTGCTGGAGGAAGCCACCGAGCCCCTCAGCGCCGTACAGATCTATAACCGCATCGAGAGAGAACACGAAGGCAGCGACTACGCCGTATCCACCATTTACCGCATCCTGGCCACTTTTGAAGAACATGGCATGGTAGAGAAGACCACTTTTATGGGAGACGGTACCGTAGTATACGAACTGAACCGCGGAGAACACACTCATTATGCGGTCTGCCTGGAATGCCACAAGCGGATTCCCCTGCCCAGCTGCCCCTTTGCACACGTACATCTGGAGCAGAATACCGGAGATTTTACTGTCACCGGACACAAATTAGAACTTTACGGCTACTGCAAAAAGTGCCAGGAAGCCCGCAAAAATCACTAATTTCATCTATTGTACAAATAAATCGAAAAAAATATTTAAATTTTTTTCAAAAAGTACTTGCATTCTTTAAAATCATGTGATAACATATGTCTTGTCGTTGCGGGAGACACAACAACGACAGACAAGAAATGCACCGCTAGCTCAGTTGGTAGAGCACCTGACTCTTAATCAGGGTGTCCAG